>OGDA01001045.1_pt1 | contig 10721 bp, 5 predicted proteins | sample 1570281 | NCBI WGS metagenome assembly OGDA01 (sample SAMEA2582184, study PRJEB24529) | metagenome
AACAATGCTCCCCTAGGCTGGCTTGAAGCAAATGTAGTTAAATTTGTAGATAAAGACCATATTTGGCATACTGATTTGAAAGAAGTTTTTCATCTTTTTCTAAGAGCCCATACAGGAGGTGTCAATTATGCACACCTCTTTAAAATAGAAATACAAGACGACCAAAGTATGATTCCCTCATTGGAGCACACCCCTTCCGGACAAAAGATTTCATATACCCCATTCCCCGGCGGACATCTGAAATTCTTTATCATATATGATGAACTGACAAGATTTTATTGGTTAGTGTCCAATCAGGCCACAGACTCTATGAGACGTGTCAGCTCTTTATCAAATATAAAGAGATATGGATTACCTAATAATGAACGACACCGGTTACAACTTCATTTTTCAAGGAATTGCGTAGACTGGTGTTTTGCCGGAATGGTGGCTTGCTCTACAAATGAATTATATTCAAGAAATTATCCTTCAGCGGTAATCAAAGGAGATGATTTGCATCTTGTCTGCCGATCAGCCGATGAACATGCACTCAACCCTCAATATAATAACATGATAACTCATCATATCGTGAGTAACTTTCGTCAGCTTATATATTGATTCATGACTGATTAACCGATATTGTTACAGATCATATCTGAAAATCGACAGAGGCATAATACCCGACATCATCTCCACAAACTTTGCCTAAAACAATCCCGGGTAAATCTCTCCTCCGGTATCGCTCACGTTAAGGGTCTGCAACAGTTTGCCGTCCGGAGCATAAAACAACTGAAACTCAGTGTCTGTATTATACTCTTCCACTTCTATCACAATTACCGCCGGCTGCTTAGGGAAAGTGATGATTCTTACATCTTCCAGCTGCATAGATGCCATCGTACTTTGCATAAAGGCCTTTGCCACAGCGGCAGGAACAGCCTCCAGAGTTTCGACATCTACCTCCGTCATCAACCATTTGCCCTTATCACTAAACCAGACGTTTAATTCCCGTCCGTCCACTCTGATATCGGCAATGTGATAGTCTCCCTTTCGTTGCCAATCAACTGTAGTAACTTTGGGATACATTTTCTGAAAGGTTTCCTGTACTTTATCGGGAGGTGGAAAGCCGGCTGCAAAAACAGAGACGGAAATCAGCAACAGCAATCCTGTCAACAAATTAAATTTAAGCTTTTTCATAATGAGGTTCTTTTTAATTTCAAGTTTGATAAGTAACAATAAGAGGAGTATTTTGTTTGTGGAATAATTCCACAAACATGTGGCAAATTCCACATGCTTATCCCCAAATTATACTTCATTAGCGGCTCATACGATTCTTTCACAGCTGGCATAATCTTTGTCTATTTCATCCATTAGTTTCTTTTAAGAGAAACCCAATAATTGTATCACCTAAAAGAAAAATTATGAAAAAGTAGAAGAAGTAAAAACTAACTAGACTCCGATTCGGAAGCAAGAATGGAGTAGTAAAAGAAGTAGAAAACTGAAAAACATGTTTAACTCAAACCTATTTTATTTATGACGAAAAAAAGTAACCTATCCTTAAGGTTTACAAGAGTATGGGAAAAACACTGCCTGAAAACAGCAGCCGCAACTTTATTACTGTGCTGCGTGCTGCCCGTACAAACAAAAGCCGATACTTACAAAACACAAGAGACTGCAAGTATACAACAGCAAACAGTGAAGACCACCGGTGTTATCATCGACAACACCGGTGAGCCTCTTATTGGAGTTTCCGTAAAAGTGCAGGGCACCAATACCGGAACCATCACTGACCTGGATGGAAAATTCTCAATTGACACTCCCCCAAAAGCTCTCCTTGAGTTTTCATTTATCGGTTATAAAACCATTACCATAGAAGTGACCGGAAAGGAACTCCATATCACTATGCAGGAAGATTCAAAACAATTGGACGAAGTGGTAGTAGTGGGTTACGGCTCACAAAAGAAAGTAAACGTTACCGGATCTGTAAGCATGGTCAATGCAGACGTCTTGGAATCACGTCCCGTACAAAATGTGTCACAAGCATTACAAGGGGTTATTCCCGGACTAAATATGTCTGTAGGAAGTAGCGGTGGCACGTTGGATGGCAAACTAAACGTGAATATCCGTGGAGCGGGTACGATAAGTGACGGATCGAGCAGCAGTCCGCTGGTATTGATCGACGGAATCGAAGGAGACATGAACACTGTTAACCCAAACGATATTGAATCGGTATCTGTACTGAAGGACGCAGCCTCTTCATCAATCTATGGTGCACGTGCGGCATTCGGAGTCATCCTGATTACTACGAAGAGTGGCAAGAGTGGTAAAACCCGTGTAAACTATTCGGGTAATGTGCGTTTCTCAGATGCTATTCAGTTGCCCGATATGGTGGATTCTTACACTTTTGCACAGTACTTTAACCGGGCTTCGACCAATGGTGGAGAATCTCCTACCTTTGATGAAAAAGCATTGCAAAATATCCTGGACTTCCAAAACGGAAAATTTACTGACCCTTCTACTCCCGAATATTATGGAGTGGAGGCCGGACCGGACGGCAAATGGAAAAGTTATGCAGGATCTTTTGCCAATACAGACTGGTTCAAAGAATTCTATAAGAGCTGGACGCCTTCTACGGAACACAACCTGAGTATCAGTGGAGGAACTGAGAAACTGACCTATATGATCAGTGGCAGCTTCCTGAATCAGAACGGCCTTATCAGGCATGGCGAAGATAACTTCAACCGTTATACGATGAACGCCAAAATTTCGGCAAAACCTGCGGAATGGGTCACATTGAACTATACAAGCAAATGGACCCGTGAGGATTATGACCGTCCCACCTACATGACAGGTGCGTTTTTTCATAACATTGCCCGTCGCTGGCCCACTTGCGCTCCAATGGATCCAAACGGCCATTATATGCCCAACATGGAAATCATCCAATTGGAAGAGGGAGGCGTACAAACCAGTCAAAGAAATTGGTATACCAATCAGCTGCAAGCCATCTTCGAGCCCGTTAAAGACTGGCGAATCGTAGTAGAAGGAAGCATGCGTACGTATACGCGAAAACAACACTGGGCTGTATTACCGATCTATGGATATGACGTAAACAATAAACCTTATTTATTGTCATGGAACGGTGGAGCAGCAGGGTATTCGGAGGTTCAGGACGAACGTGAAGATGAAGATTATTTCTCCGGAAACATTTATAGTGACTATGCAAAAACAATCGGTAATCATTATTTTAAAGTGATGGGCGGTTTCAATGCCGAACTCTTCCGGCCAAGCGGAATGACCGGGTTTGGAACCGACCTGATCAGCTCGAATGTCCCTTCTTTAGGATTGACACAGGACAATCAGAAAGCAAGTGCATGGGCACGTGAAAGAGCAATTGCCGGTTTCTTCGGACGTGTGAACTACAACTATAAAGAACGCTATATGTTAGAAGCCACTCTGCGTTATGACGGTTCTTCACGGTTTGTTGGCGATAAGCGCTGGGGGTTGTTTCCGTCATTCTCCGCCGGATGGAATATTGCACGCGAAGACTTCTTCCGTCCATTGGCCGGTGTTATCGGCACTTTGAAGTTAAGAGGTTCTTGGGGGCAGCTTGGTAACAACAACACGGATAAGGCCAATGCCTGGTATCCGTTTTACCAGAATATGATTACGGGATCTGCCAATTCGGGATGGTTGATCGACAGTAAAAAGCAAAACACTGCCCAACTTCCGGGTATCGTCAATTCACTGATGACCTGGGAAACCATTGAATCATGGGACATTGGTTTGGATTTCGGTTTACTCGATAACCGCCTGACAGGATCGGTCGGCTATTATAACCGTTATACATACGATATTACCTCCCGTGTTAGGGGCCCTACCTCCCCAAGTGAACAACTGTGATATGAAGTCATACGGTTGGGAGTTGGAACTTTCATGGAGAGATCGCATCAGTGAATTTGATTATAGTGCACGATTTGTTTTATCTGACGGGAAGCGTAAAATATTGAGATATCCGAATCCTACGAACTCACTCTCTTCGGATGTATACTATAATGGACAAATATTGGGTGACATCTGGGGATACAAAACGATCGGTATTGCACAAACCCAGGAAGAAATGAATGCACACTTGGCCAATGGAGGTACCCCGAACTGGGGAACGAACTGGGGAGCCGGTGACGTTATGTATGCCAATCTTGATGGAAAAGAAGGTGTCAACAATGGTTCGAATACTTTGGAAGATCATGGTGACCTGACAATAATCGGTAACAACACCCCAAGATATAATTTCGGTTTGACGTTGACCGGAGCATGGAAAGGATTCGACTTTTCGGTGTTCCTGCAAGGGGTAATGAAAAGGGATTATTGGTTGGACGGGCCATACTTTTGGGGAGCCAATGGAGGATTGTGGCAATCGACTGCATTCAAAGAACATATGGATTATTGGCGTCCTGAAGGCGATCCACTCGGTGCAAACACCAATGCTTATTATCCCAAACCCTATTTTAATACGGATAAAAACCAGAAAGTACAAAGCGGATATCTTCAGAATGCTGCATATTGCCGCCTGAAGAATGCTCAGATAGGTTATACTCTGCCTAAAACATGGACTCGAAAAGCGGCAATGGAATCGGTGCGTGTTTATGTGTCCGGAGACAATCTGGTTACCTTTTCGGGAATCAGCGGAGTATTTGATCCGGAATTATTGGGTAGCGACTGGGGAGACGGTAAGCTCTATCCCTTACAAAGAACGATTTCTATCGGCTTAAATGTTAACTTCTAATTTTACCAGACAAATTATGAAAATAAAACTGAAACATATTTATTTCTGCTCATTAATCGGAATGGGCGGATTGGCACTGACTTCGTGTAATGATTTTCTGGATCGTTCGCCTATCAGTGACATCACTCCGGAAGATTACTTCAACACTGTAGATCAAGTGGGAAGCTATGTTATCAATTATTACGATGACTACCTTGAAAACTCAAATACGACTAAAATGTATCACCAAAGAGCATGGAACTCCGGAGTGGTACGAAATGATGCGAACACTGACAATTTATTGAGTGATGACGGAAACCTGGATTATTTTGCGGGAAATAAGCAAGTACCCGAAGGGAAGAATATTCAGGAACCTCTGAATCGTATTCGGGTATGGAATTATCTTTTTGAGAAAGTATTACCTAAAGAAAAAGAAGGTACAATCCCCGGAGATGCAGAACTGTTAAAGCAATACATCGGAGAAGCCTATTTTTTCCGTGCGTTGGCATATTATAACGCATTGGTACGTTTCGGTGATTATCCCATCATTACCGAAGTATTGCCGGATGATTCGGAAACGCTGATCAAAAAAAGTCAGCGTGCCCCGCGCAATGAAGTGGCACGTTTCATCCTAAAAGATCTTGACGAAGCTGTCAGTCGACTGAAGGAGCGTGGTTTTCAGAATAACCAACGCATCAACAAACAGGCTGCATTAGTGCTGAAATCAAGAGTTGCACTGTTTGAAGCAACTTTTGAAAAATATCATCAGGGAACGGGACGCGTACCCGGCGATCCCACATGGCCCGGAGCCGCCATGAGTTATAACAGTGAAAAAACATTCGATATTGCTGGCGAAATAAACTTCTTCCTGACCGAGGCAATGCAGGCAGCGGCAGCTGTTGCAGACCATGTTCAATTGGCAGAGAACTCGCATGTAATGAATCCTCCATACAATACACTTTATGGATGGAATCCTTATTTTGAAATGTATGCCAATGTTGATTTAAGCGGCTATGACGAAGTGTTGTTCTGGCGTCAGTATGCAAAAACCGGTAGTTTCTCTATCATGCATGGTACTCCGGCATGGATTGCGTCCGGTTCTAATCATGGCTTGTTGAAAAGCTATGTTGAAAGCTTCTTGATGCAGGATGGTCTGCCTTGGTATGCGGCCAGTAGCGCAGCACCTTATAAGGGGGATGCTACATTGGATGATGTGAAGGCCAATCGCGATAACCGTCTTCAGTTGTTTATGTTTGGTGAAAGCAATTTTGTACCAGTATATTCGACCGAGGAACCGGGCACTGTGAAAATGTTTGCTCCGCATCCTGTATCTAACCGTGAAGAGATGAGAGACCAGACAGGATATCGTATTCGTAAATATGCCAGCTTTGATATGGCACAGAATGTATGGGGAAAAGCTGAGTCGACTACCGGATGTATTATTTATCGTGGCGTAGAGGCTTATCTGAATTATCTGGAAGCTTATTATATGAAGAATGGTAACGTTACAGGTAAAGCAGCTCAATATTGGAGAGCCGTTCGTGAACGTGCAGGCGTAGATCCTGATTTTACAAAAACAATCAATGCGACCGATTTGAGTCAGGAAACAGATTGGGGTAAATATTCGGGCGGACAAGTTGTAGACGCCACCTTATTAAATATTCGCCGTGAACGTCGTTGCGAATTTATTGGTGAAGGAATGCGTTGGGATGATTTGGTACGTTGGCGTTCAATGGATCATCTGCTGACAAAAAATTATATCCCTGAAGGATGTAATCTGTGGGTTTATACTGATGAACCGGCTAATAAAGATGAGAATGGTGCTGAGGTTACATTTAAAGATTCTGGTGAAGAAGGTTCTAATATCTCTTCACGCTCCTTTAAATACCTGCGTCCGTATGCCATTTTGAAAACCAATAATGATGTATACGATGGGTATACCTGGCAGAAGGCACATTATCTCAATCCTGTGCCGGTTCGTGAGATGGAATTGCTGTCTCCGGATGAAAAAGCAGAGACATCTGTATTGTATCAGAATCCTTATTGGTCAACTAAGATTGGAGAAGTGGCTGAAGAATAATTGAGTTTTCAATAGATCACCGAAATAAGATAAAGGAGAGGGATGTTGCTCGAGATAACATCCCTCTCTTTGTTTTTAAATACAATCCAAATCCTGATTGATGGGATAGTCTTCAATGACCGCTTTGAATATGTTTATTTCCGATGGTTTAGTGCTTTGCATCGAATAGTGTCTTGTTTATTAAATCGACCGTATATAATAAAATATTTAATTAACATAACCGTTATATAATAAAAAATACTATCTTTGCTCCCGATAACATAAATATTAATTAGTCGATACCATGAAAAAAGCCGTAATTCTATTTTCGCTTTTCTGTTTTCTGTGTGCTATACCGGTAGTTCAAGCAGCAGATACCATTTTTGTTCGTGAAACACGTATTCCTATTTTGATAGAAAGGCAGGATAATGTCTTATTCTATCTCCGTTTGGATGCTAAAGAGAGCCAGACCCTGAACGATGTAGTGTTAAACTTGGGTGAAGGCGTGAATCTTTATGACATTCAGTCCATAAAGCTTTATTATGGAGGTACTGAAGCATTGCAGGATAGTGGTAAAAAACGTTTTGCTCCTGTTGGATATATTTCCAGTAACACTCCGGGGAAAACACTTGCCGCCAATCCGTCTTATTCAATCAAAAGATCGGAGGTAACTAATCCCGGTAATCAGGTTGTTCTGAAAGGAGATCAGAAACTGTTTCCCGGAATCAATTATTTCTGGATTAGTTTGCAAATGAAGCCGGGCACTTCGCTTACCAGCAAGGTGACTGCGGATATCGCTTCAATTACTTTGGATGGCAAAAAAGCCCTGTTGGATGTAGTTTCAGAAAATGGGATAGAACACCGTATGGGAGTAGGAGTGCGCCATGCCGGAGACGATAATTCTGCCGCATTCCGTATTCCGGGATTGGTGACTACTAATAAAGGTACGTTACTGGGAGTTTATGATGTACGTTATAACAGTAGTGTTGACTTGCAGGAGCATGTTGATGTTGGTTTAAGCCGCAGTACAGATGGTGGAAAAACTTGGGAAAAAATGCGTTTGCCTTTGGCTTTTGGAGAATTCGGTGGTCTGCCTGCCGGTCAGAATGGGGTAGGAGACCCTTCTATCCTTGTTGATACAAAAACAAATAATGTTTGGGTGGTTGCTGCCTGGACACATGGTATGGGTAATCAGCGGGCATGGTGGAGTTCACATCCGGGTATGGATATGAACCATACAGCACAACTTGTTTTAGCTAAAAGTACAGATGATGGTAAAACATGGTCTGCACCTATTAATATTACAGAGCAGGTGAAAGATCCTTCTTGGTATTTCTTGTTGCAGGGACCGGGTAGGGGTATCACTATGAGTGACGGTACTTTGGTATTCCCAACTCAGTTTATCGATTCGACACGTGTGCCCAATGCCGGTATTATGTACAGTAAAGATGGTGGCAAGAACTGGAAGATGCACAATTATGCACGTACGAACACCACAGAAGCCCAGGTAGCTGAGGTCGAACCCGGAGTGTTGATGTTGAATATGCGTGATAATCGCGGAGGAAGCCGCGCTGTGGCTATTACAAAAGATTTGGGTAAAACATGGACGGAACATGAATCTTCTCGTAAGGCATTGCCGGAATCTGTTTGTATGGCTAGTTTGATCAGTGTGAAAGCAAAAGATAATGTGTTGGGCAAGGATTTATTGATTTTCTCTAATCCTAATACGACAAAAGGACGCTATAATACTACTATTAAAATAAGTTTGGATGGCGGTGTGACTTGGTCACCCGAACATCAGCTGTTGTTGGATGAAGGCAATAACTGGGGTTATTCTTGCCTCTCTATGATTGATAAAGAGACGATTGGTATTCTTTATGAAAGTAGTGTGGCGCACATGACATTCCAGGCTGTGAAGTTGAAAGACATTATTAAATGAGAGATTTCCCCCATAAACTAAATAAATACCGATGAGAAACAAACAAATTTTCTTAATCAGTTTCATTATTTACTTATGCACAATTTCTTCGGTTCGGGCAGGTGAATATCACCTGCTCCCGGAACCGCAAAAGTTTACCCCTTTAGGTTCCAGTTTTGTGCTGGGCAGAACAAAGCTTTCTACTCCGGTGCTTCGGCAAGAGTGGGAAGCTTTTGTTGTTGATAGGGGTGGAGTGATTGATGACAAAGCTCGTGCAAGTATTGAAGTGAAACTGGTACCTTCGTTAGAAGAGGTACCTTTGAACGCAGACGAAGCTTATCGCCTGGTGGTAAATAATGGCAAAGTTACGGTTGAGGCTGTGACGGAACATGGTGTGTATTGGGCTATGCAGACTTTGGCCCAGCTACAGGATGTACAAAAGAAAAAGGCAACATTCAACGGTTGTTCAATTGTTGACTGGCCTGCTTTCCGAATACGTGGCTTTATGCAGGATGTAGGGCGTACGTATATGTCGATTGAAGAATTGAAACGTGAAATAGCTGTTCTTTCACGATTTAAAATTAATGTTTTTCATTGGCATCTGACTGAAAATCAATCATGGAGATTGCAAAGTAAAATTTTTCCGATGTTGAATGACAGTGTGAACACGACTCGTATGCCGGGTAAATACTATACATTGGAAGAAGCGAAAGATTTAGTTGCTTTTTGTAAAGCGCATAATATACTTTTAATTCCGGAATTTGATATGCCGGGGCATAGTGAGGCTTTGGTCCGTACATTCCGTCATGATATGCAGAGCCCGGAAGGAATGAAAATTCTTAAATTGCTGGTAGATGAAGTTTGCGAGACTTTTGATGTACCTTATCTTCATATTGGTACGGATGAAGTTCGGTTTACCAATCCAAAGTTTGTTCCGGAAATGGTCGAATATATCCGTGCCAAAGGAAAGAAAGTCATTTCGTGGAATCCGGGGTGGCATTATAAACCTGGCGAGATTGATATGACGCATTTGTGGAGTTATCGTGGAAAAGCCCAAAAAGGTATTCCCGCAATTGATTCTAAGTTTCATTATCTCAATCATTTTGATACTTTTGGCGATATCATTGCATTGTATAACAGCCGTATTTATAATGTTGAGCAAGGAAGTGACGATATTGCAGGGACAATTCTTGCCATCTGGAATGACCGTTACGTAGCTAACGAACGCAATATTATACTTGAGAATAATTTCTATCCTAATATGCTGGCTATTGCTGAACGTGCATGGAAAGGCGGAGGTACAGAATATTTTGATAAGAATGGTACTATCTTACCTTCTGAAGACTCTCCGGAGTTTAAAGAATTTGCTGATTTTGAGAATCGTATGCTTTGGCATAAAGAGCATACATTTAAGGGATATCCGTTCGCCTATGTAAAACAGACAAATGTAAAATGGAATATTACTGATGCATTTCCTAATGGTGGAGATTTGAATAAAGTCTTTCCTCCGGAACAGGAATTGAAGGATTCTTATTTATATGAAGGAAAAGAGTATGGGGTACACCCTGCCATTGGTGCGGGTATCTATCTTCGTCATGTATGGGGGAAAATGGTACCTACTTTCTATAAAGATCCGCAAGAGAATCATACGGCTTATGCCTATACATGGGTTTACTCTCCGAAAGATCAGGAAGTAGGGCTGTGGGCTGAATACCAGAATTATGGTCGTTCGGAAATGGACCTGGCTCCGTTGCAAGGCAAATGGGACTATAAAGGCAGCCGTATCTGGATCAATAATGAAGAAATACAGCCACCTGTATGGACAGCTACTCATCGTACAAAGAGTAATGAAATAGCGTTGGGAAATGAAAATTGTGTGGCACGTCCACCTATCGCCGTACATCTGAATAAAGGCTGGAATAAAGTTTTCCTGAAATTGCCGGTTGGCAAATTCAATATGCCCGAGGTGCGGTTGGTGAAGTGGATGTTTACTACAGTTTTTGTAA
>OGDA01001053.1_pt1 | contig 10658 bp, 8 predicted proteins | sample 1570281 | NCBI WGS metagenome assembly OGDA01 (sample SAMEA2582184, study PRJEB24529) | metagenome
TCTCGTCCGTCATATCGCGCATGACGTAGCTGCCGAAGCCGTCCGCCGTGTGCGTCGATAAAATGGCCGTCGGCAGCGGTACCGTCTCCACCCCGTAGGAAGAGAGGATGGGCATGGCCACGCTCAGCGAACACTTGCCGAAGCAGGAAAGGTCATTTAAGAGCGCCATGCGCTTCATGCCGCTTCCGTTGACAGGTCGTATCATTGCTGTTTCCTCCTGAAGTATCGGCCGACCAGATCGGCGATGAGGTTAATGAGCATCGTCAGCAGCAGCAAAATGGCCGCGATGGCGAACACCACCCCCGTATCGCTCGACTCCTTGGCGTAGAAGTACAGCGCCACCGTCAGCGTCGCGCCCGCGTTGTGCATGCCCTCAAAGAAGTTGTAGAGCATGTGCGCCGAGCCCGCCGTGAATAAGAGCGCCGCCGACTCGCCGAGGATGCGTCCGATCGACAGGATACAGCCCGTCACGATACCGTCCACGCAGCTTGGCAGAACCACCGTGCGGATGGTGCGCCATTTGCCCGCGCCCAGGCCGAACGCGCCCTCGCGGTAGCTCTGCGGTACGGTCTTGAGGCTCTCCTGTGTCGTGCGCATGATGGTCGGCAGGTTCATGATCGTCAGCGTCAGCGCACCCGCAAGAAGCGACGTGCCGTTTTTGCAGAAGATCAGCATGCCGACAAGGCCGTAGATGATCGACGGGATACCGGAGAGCGTTTCGGACGCGTATTCGATGATGGAGACGAGCTTTTTGTTCGCGGCATATTCATTTAAGTAGATGGCCGCGCCCACGCCGAGCGGCAGCACGATTAAAAGCGTCGCGATGACGATGTAGAGCGTGCTCAGGATGTCCGGCAGGATGCCGACGCGGTTGGCAAGATAGCTCGGCGCGGTGGAGAGCATCTCCCAGGTGATGTTCGGAATGCCGTTGCCCAATATATAACCAATCATACCGACTACGAGCGCGCAAGTCAATACTGCGGCGACGCCCATCAGGAGCTTCATCGCCGTGATATAGGCCTTGCGGCGGGCCGAGGACTGCATTTTCAGCATCAGTTACCCTCCTTGTCGCGCTTTAAGAAGAAGTTGAGCGCCGCATTGATGAGCAGGATGAAAAGATACAGCACGAGCGCGATGGAAAAGAGCGCCTGCCGCTGCAAGCCGCTCGAATACGACATCTCGCTCGCGACCGCCGTCGTGAGAAAGCGGACGCTCTCAAAGATCTAACCGGGCATGTTCGGCGCGTTGCCCGAGACCATCATCACGGCCATCGCTTCGCCGATGGCGCGGCCCACGCCGAGCACGACCGCCGCGGCGATGCCGCTCTTTGCCGCCGGAACGGAGACGCGGAAATAGGTCTCGACCTCAGTCGCACCGAGGGCAAGCGAGGCGTCCTCATATTCATGCGGAACGGCCTCGAGCGCCGTGACGCTCACCTTGATGATCGACGGCAGGATCATGACGGCCAGCACGATGATGGCCGCAAACAGGCTTGCGCCGTCCGGCAGGTGGAACGTCTTGCGGATGGCAGGCACGAGCACCAGCATACCGACAAGGCCGTACACGACCGACGGGATCCCCGCGAGCAGGCTGACGGCGGCCTCCAGCACGGTGCGGACCTTCTTGGGCGCGACCTTGGAGAGGTACACCGCCGTCAAAAAACCGATGGGCACGCCGAGGACGATCGCGCCTGCCGTGCCGTAAACACTCGTTAAAATAAAGGGCAGAATGCCGTACTTCGGCTCCGCCGACGTCGACGACCACACCTTGCCCGTGAGAAACGGCACAAGGCCGATCTTCTGAATGCCCGGGATGCCGGAGATGATGAGATACACCGTGATCAGCAGCACGCATCCGACCGTAATGAGGCCGAGAAGCAGAAAAATACCGTGGACGACGGCTTCAAACATTTTTTTCCTCTGCGCCATAATTGTTTCCTCTTTTTGCTGTCAGCGGGAGACGGCTCACGCCGCCTCCCGTGATGGTTCCTGTGTTCTGTTAGTTGGCTGCGACCGCACCGGCAGCGGCGATGATGCTTGCCGCGTCAGCGGACAGCGCGTAGTCGAAGAAGGCCTGTGCCGCGGGGGAAAGCTTGGTGCCCTCCTTCGTGACGAGCACGAACGGACGCTGGACCACATAGCTGCCGTCCTTGACGGTCGCCTCCGTGGCTTCCACACCGCCGACTGTCAGCGCCTTGACGCTCTCGCCCACCGCGGAGAGGGAGGCATAGCCGATGGCGTCGGGGTTCTGGGACACGGTGTTGATGACGTCGCCCGTGGAGGTGAGCTCCTGACGGTACTGGCAGGCGTCCTTGGTGTCGGTGATGGACTCGAAGCCGTCACGCGTGCCGGAGCCGGCCTCACGGCCGATGAGCACGATCTCGGCGTCGTTGCCGCCGACGTCCTTCCAGTTGGTGATCTCGCCGGTGTAGATCTTGGCGATGGTGTCAATGTCGAGATCGGAGACAGGGTTCTCGGGGTTCACGACAATGGCGATGCCGTCTAGCGCGACGACGGTCTCAACAAGGCCGGAGGCCTTTTCGTCATCCTTGAGCGCACGGCTCGAAAGGCCGATGTCGCAGCGGCCTTCGCTAACGGCCTGAATGCCGGAGCCCGAGCCGGTGGGGTTATAGGTGAACTTCACGTCCTTGTTCATGGCCATGAAGGATTCGCCAAGAGAGTTGATGACCTTTTCCATCGAGGTGGAGCCGTCGGTCGAGACGGTGCCGGAGAGGGTCGTTTCGGTGTTGCTGCCGTCAGTGTTGGTGTCGGCGCTGTTGTCGTTCTTGCTGCCGCAGGCGGTCAGCAGGCTCAGCGCCATGACAGCGGTCAGCGCAAGAGTGAGAAACTTTTTCATTTGAAATACTTCCTTTCAATTTTTCCAAGATGTTGTTCCTTGCTACATTTGCCATCATAAAGGCAGGTTGTAAAATCAGAAAGTCGCCTTTTGTAAAATCGCGGTAAAAGAGAAAAAGGACGTTTTCCGTCGGAAAACGTCCTTTTTGAAGGTCAAATATCGTGTTATTCGGTGCGCAGCGCTTCGACAGGGTCCTTGCGCGCGGCGATGCCGGAGGGAATGAGGCCCGCGATAAACGTGAGCGCCATGCTGATGACCACGAGCGCCGCGCCGCCGACAGGCGGCAGGATGGCGTTCAGGCTCTCGATACCCGTCAGGTGGTGCACGACGAGGTTGATGGGGATGATCAGCAATAGCGTGATGCCGATGCCGATGGCACCGGAGCAGAAGCCCTCGATGAGCGTCTCCGCGTTGAACACGCGCGAGATGTCGCGCTTGCTCGCGCCGATGGCGCGCAGGATGCCGATCTCCTTCGTGCGCTCAAGCACCGAGATATACGTGATGATGCCGATCATAATGCTCGACACGATGAGCGAGATGGCGACAAACGCAATGAGCACATAGCTGATGGCGTTGATGATCGTTGTGACTGAGCTCATCAGAAGCGCCACATAGTCGGTGTAGTCGATCCGGTCGTCCTCGGAAACGCTGCTGTTGTACTGCTCGATCGCATCGGCGATGGCATCCTTGTCGGCAAAGGTCGAGGCGTAGATGTTGATGGTCTTGGGACTCGCGAGGTCGACATCGCCGAGGAGCTTCAGATTGTCCTCATACGTGCCGGTCGAGGCCGTCGCGGGCATGTAGTTATCATAAAGCCAGTTGTACTGCTCGCTCGTCAGCGGCGTGACAGCGGGCGATTTTTCGAGCGCCAGATCGAGCGCCATGGCGAGCTGATCGCTTGTCATGTTAGATAGCCGCGCCTGCACGCCCGCGGCGTACTGCTCTGTCACCTGCTCGCGGATAGACTGCTCCACATAGCCAAAGAGCGTATCGTCGTCCATCTGCGCAATATAGGACTTGACGGTCGCCTCATCCACGCTCATCTGCTGGGCGTAGGTCGAAATGACCATCTGCTCGATGCTCGCGCGGTCGAGCGAGCCCATCTGCTGGTCCACGATGGCGGAGAGATACTCCTCGCTCGGCACGCTCATCATCGCGGTGTAGGCCGCGGCACGCTCGGTGACGGAAAGCGTCTCGAGATAGTCCGTCACGTCCGCTTCCTTCTGCTCGTCGCTCACGGAGTAGTCATCGGTCAGGAACGGCAGGCCGAGGATAACGTCGGTATCGGGGTCTTCTTTCTGCTTCTGCAAAATCTCGGTCTGTCCCGCCTTTTCGACGAGGTAGTCCGTCAGCGCGGACGTATAGCCGATCGCGCCGGAGAGCATCGAGGATACCGCGTTCTCATTCTGGCGCAGGATGCCGACGATCTTCACGCGCGTGCCGACATCGTCGGAGTTATAGAGGAAGTCGAGCCCCGTATCCGTCGTGCTGACGTCGGTATATGTGCCGCTTGCGGAATCGTACTGGTAGCGCTCAGCGGGCAGGACGATCTTGAAGCTCATATTGCACAGGTCTTCATAGCTCCAGCTCTGGATGTCCTTGCTGTCGAATTCCGAGCCATCGAGCATGTGCTGCATCGACTCCACGACCTCGTCCTGTGCGCTCAGGCCCAGCGAATAGATGACAAGGTCGGAAATTTCATTGTCCTTGTTGACGATGAGCATGACCTCGTCATAATTCTGCGGCCAGGAGCCGTAAATGAGGTCATACTGCTCGTGCAGGAGGTCGCCCACGAGCTCGCCGCTCTCACTATCCTGCGGCGGGAGCATCTGCTCCCAGGTCTCCATCGCGGAGTAGGCCGAGCCGAAGCGCTCGAAATAGCTGCTGTAATCGCCGCCGTAGAGCTCGCTCATGCAGGTCTGCAAAAGCTCCGTCACGTCGGACTTGAAGACCTTGCCGTCGGTGTCTTTGGCATAGATGCTCATGCCGAGGTCGTAGTCATAGGAAATGGAGCTGATGTGGCTTGAAAGCTCGTCGTCGCCCTCGAGGTAGGTCTTGAAGTCCTTCAAATTGTTCGTCTGCGTCTCCGCCGAGGCAAACGAGCTCATCATGTCGTACATAATGTTGTTGGAGTAGACGGCGTCGAGGTCATGCTGCTCCCCGTCGCCCTCGTCCTGCGCATGGACGCCCATCATCGAACTGACCATGCTGGACATGTCCATGCTCTCAGCCTCGATGGTCAAGGGGTAGCTCGATAGCGTATCCTCCTGCACGCGGTCGATATAGGTCTGGATGCCATTGCTCAGCGACAGAATGAGCGCGATGCCGATGATACCGATGCTGCCGGCAAAGGCCGTTAAAAACGTCCGTCCCTTTTTCGTCATCAGGTTGTTGAGCGACAGCGACAGCGCCGTGCCAAAGCTCATTGAGGTCTTTTTGCTCTTGCCCGCGGCGGGCTTTTCTTCCACGGCCTCCTCATACGGCGCGCTGTCGTCCACGATCTCGCCGTCTTTCAGCCGCACGATGCGGCTCGCGTAGGTCTCGGCAAGCTCGGGGTTGTGCGTGACCATGATGATGAGGCGGTCCTTGGAGATTTTTTTCAAGATCTCCATCACCTGCACGCTCGTCTCGCTGTCGAGCGCGCCGGTCGGCTCATCGGCAAGCAGGATGTCCGGGTCGTTGACAAGCGCCCGCGCGATGGCAACGCGCTGCATCTGACCGCCGGACATCTGGTTCGGCTTTTTGTCGAGCTGGTCGCCAAGGCCAACGCTCTCAAGCGCCTTGATGGCGCGCTCGCGGCGCTCGCTCTTGCTCACGCCCGAAAGCGTGAGCGCCAGCTCCACGTTGCTCAATACCGTCTGGTGCGGAATGAGGTTATAGCTCTGGAAGACAAAGCCGATGGAGTGGTTGCGGTAGCTGTCCCAGTCCGAATCAGAAAAGTCCTTCGTCGATTTGCCGTTGATGACAAGGTCGCCGCTCGTGTACTGATCCAACCCGCCGATAATGTTCAAAAGCGTCGTCTTGCCGCAGCCCGAATGGCCGAGGATGGCGACAAACTCGCTCTCACGGAAGTTGAGGCTCACGCCGCGCAGGGCGGGGACGGTGGTGTCGCCCGCCTGATAATCCTTGACGATCTGTTGCAGCTTCAGCATATCCTGCCTTCTTTCTGAGGAAATGAATGAATAAGAATTCTAGAGTAGAATATCATTTTGACCTTTTACCGTCAACCGGCGCGGTCGAGAATTCACCGAAAGTTCATCTTTATTTACTACTTGATAAAAGGAGCGCCGCGGCATCGCCGCAGCGCTCTCCGATCTTCTTTTAAGCGAACGATGTACTCATCTGCCGCTCGATCTCATAGCGCAGCACTTCTGCGCCCGAGGCGTCGTATCCGACAAAATACACCCGATCCCATCCATGGTCGCCATAGTTGGCCTCTGTCGCCACTCCGCCAGTGAGGAAATACCGATAATCGCCGTCTTCAATCAACTCAGCGGCGAAAGCTTCACGTTTCTCAAAGGTGTAGTCCCCGTTTTCATCTTGTGAAACCGCGCGGTATCGCTCGATCACGGCGCTATCGACCGCAGCATCGTCGACGCGTCCCCAGTAAAAGATATCCCTTACGCCGTTGCGCGCCATATCCCACCAGCCCGCGTGAATGCTCTCACCGTCTGAGCAGTCAAGCGGCACACCGAAATCGTCCTGCCAGCCAAGCAAGGTGTAGAAATGGCTCGCGCCGCAATAGGTCACATTCTCGCTGGCCATCAGCGTGACGCGCAGCGTCTTATAGATGTTCCCGGCGGGAAGGGATGTGATCTCGTGCGTCTTTTCATACACGCCGTAGCGCTGTTCGCCATCGCGCAGAGCCATGGCGCGCGTCAGGTGTCCGCCGCCGAGCATATTGCAGATGAGCAGCGCGCAGAGCATGATGACAACGCTCTTGACCGCGCGGCGCGCTCTCGTCGGCCGCTTTTCGATCTTCTGCTTTTTCATGGCTGCGTTCCCCCTTCCGGAAGCTCGATCCTCGTCTCGATGCGCTCGCCGAAGCGGTCGTAGACGAACGTCACGTAAGTATCGCCCTCTTCAAGCGGCACGGTATGCTGGCCATAGTGCACATACAAGCTGCCGCTGCTGCCCCAACAACTGGAATACCGGACACCATCCCTATCGTACACCGTCTTGCCGCGCTCGTTTTGCAGTGACATCGTCTCGAACAGGCGCTCATAGACCTTTCGCCCCGGAATGCGGTCATAGCTGCTCACCCAAAGCACCGCCTGCCGCTCTCCATCGCGCACACCGTATTCGATGCGGTTCAGCTGCACAATATCGTCCCCGATAGGGATGCGCTCGTGCAGGTCTGCCGCGCCGTCGAGCTCTTCCCATGAAATGCTGTTCACCGTCGGGCACACGCGCTCGCGGAGGCTCTCGTACACGCCGCTGAGCATCGGCAGCATAAAAAAGCCCTGCACGCAGGCGACGATCGTGACGAAAATCGCGATGCGCTGCACGATAACGAGCCAGAAGTGGCGGTACTGCTCGCGCAGGGCCCTGCCCGTCTCCTCCGGGTCTCCCATCAGCGCCACCGCACGCGCAGCGGCGTCTTCCTCCGTATAGCCGTGTCCGACCAGCGCTTCGGCGTGGTCTTCGATGTGACCGGCGAGCTCATTTCTCAGATCGTTTGCTTCATCGCTCGTCAGCCGGCCGACCTGTGCGAGCACGCGATCGCAATACTCGTTTCTGTTCATAGCCTCACCCTTTTTTAAGCAAAGTGCAGCACGGCGTTCACCGCGCCGCTGTACTCCTGCCAGGCTTTCTCCTCTTCTGTGAGCGCGGCCCGGCCGGCACGCGTGAGGTGATAGTATTTGCGCACACGGCCTGTGGGCGCAGTCTTTTCATAGGCCTCCACATAGCCCTCGCGCTCCATGCCGTGCAGCACGGGATAGAGCGTGCCCTCCTTCATCTCGAAGACATTGCTCGAGCGGCGCGCCAGCTCCAGAATGATCTGGTAGCCGTACATGTCCTCGGTCGAGAGGAGCTTGAGCAGCAAAAGCTGTGTGTGGTCAATGCTCTTTTTCTTCATGTTGCACCTCCGATGATACATAGAGTATCTATGCTTGTAGTATACATAGAGTTACGAGGTATGTCAAGCCAAAAATATTTGTAAATTTTTGTTCATTTTCTTAACAGACCCTAAACTTTACTTCTTGTCCTTTTGCGGCATACAATTATAATAGCAATCTGAAAATCCGGCGGGACTCTTTTACCGCCAAATCGCATCGACATGAAAAGAGAGGTTCCCCATGAAAACGTATCAAGCAGGCATCGACGTAGGCTCCACCACGGTCAAGCTCGTCGTGCTGGATGAAAACGGACAAATGATCTTCGGGCAGTACCAGCGCCATCTGTCCCACACACAGCGCGCACTGTCCGACTTACTCAAGCAGGCGCGCGCAGCGCTCGGCGAGTGCGCGCTCGAATTGCTTGCCACCGGCTCCGGCGCGATCAACCTTGCCAAGGCGCTCGGCATCCCCTTTGTGCAGGAGGTCGTCGCCGTCGCGCAGGCGCTCGAGCGCGTCGCGCCGCAGGTGGATGTCGCCATCGAACTCGGCGGCGAGGATGCCAAGATCCTGTTTCTGACCAACGGCACCGAGGTCCGCATGAACGGCAGCTGTGCCGGCGGCACCGGTGCCTTTATTGACCAGATGGCCACCCTGCTGAAGATGGGTGCCGACGAGATGAACAAGGCCGCGGAAAAGGCCGAGCGCACCTATACCATCGCGTCCCGCTGCGGCGTGTTTGCCAAAAGTGACGTGCAGCCCCTCATCAATCAGGGCGCGCGCACGGAGGATATCGCCGCCAGCATCTACAAGGCGGTGGTCAACCAGACCATTGCCGGTCTGGCACAGGGCCGCCCCATCAAGGGCAATATCCTGTATCTGGGCGGGCCGCTGACCTTCAGCAGCGTGCTGCGCAAGAGCTTTGATGAGGCGCTGGGGGTCACCGGCACCTGCCCCGAGAACAGCCTGCTCTATGTGGCACTGGGTGCCGCCCTCTATGCGGATAAGGAGTTCGAACTCTCCGCAGTGGCCGACGCGCTGGACCAGTACGCCGCCACCGCTACTTATGCCAGTGAGCCTCCGCTCTTTGCCAACAAGCAGGAGTACGAGGAATTCCATGCCCGGCACATGTCCCACAGCGTGCCTCATGTACCTTTCAGCGCCCAGTGCGGCCCGGTGCATATCGGCATCGACTCCGGCTCCACTACTGTCAAGCTGGTGGTCGTGGACGAGCAGAGCCAGATCCTGTACACCAATTACCAGCCCAACCTTGGCAACCCGCTGCCCCTGATCCGGGAACAGCTGATCAAGATCTACCGGGAACACCCCGGCCTGCAGGTGGCCAGCGTGACCACCACCGGCTACGGCGAAGAGCTGGTCAAAAACGCCTTTCGCTGCGACTTCGGGCTCGTGGAGACCGTGGCCCACTTCACGGCAGCAAAATACTTCATGCCGGACGTGGACTTCATCATCGACATCGGCGGTCAGGATATGAAGTGCTTCAAGATCGAGGATGGTGCCATCAGCAACATCTTCCTGAACGAAGCCTGCTCCTCCGGCTGCGGCAGCTTTTTGCAGACCTTTGCTCAGGCATTGGGCTATGATGTCAAGGAGTTCGCCGCTCTCGGCCTGTTCGCAGACCGCCCTGTGGATCTGGGCAGCCGCTGTACCGTGTTTATGAACAGCTCGGTCAAGCAGGCCCAGAAGGACGGCGCGTCCATCGAGAATATCTCGGCAGGCCTGTCCATCAGCGTCGTCAAGAACGCGCTGTACAAGGTCATCCGCGCATCCAGCCCCGAGGAGCTGGGCCGCAAGATCGTGGTGCAGGGCGGTACCTTCTACAATGAGGCTGTTCTCCGTGCCTTTGAAAAAGAGATGGGCGTGGAGGTCATCCGCCCCGACATCGCGGGCCTGATGGGTGCCTACGGTGCGGCCCTGTTCGGCCTGCGCCAGAGCCATAAGAACCATCGGGAAACTTCCGGGATGATGAATTTGGCCGAACTGGAATCCTTTGACCAGAAGGTGGTCAGCGTCAAGTGCGGCGGCTGCGGCAACCACTGCCAGCTCACCATCAACACCTTTGCCGATGGCCGCAAGTTCATCTCCGGCAACCGCTGCGATAAGCCCGTGACCGGTAAGAGCGAGGACGACAGCCTGAATCTGTACGCCTACAAGCAGCAGCTGCTGGCCGGTTACAAGCCTGTGCCCGGCAAGCGCGGCTCCATTGGCATCCCGCTCTGCCTGAATATGTACGAGCTGCTGCCTTTCTGGTACACCTTCTGGACCAGGCTGGGCTTTGCCGTGCACACCAGCCCGGTGTCCAGCCGGGGGCTGTATCTGGCCGGTCAGGCCACCATCCCCAGCGATACCGCCTGCTTCCCGGCCAAGCTGAGCCACGGCCACATCAAGGCCCTGAGCCAGATGCACCTGGATGCCATCTTCTACCCCTGCCTGACCTACAACTTTGACGAAGGACTGGGCGACAACCACTATAACTGCCCGGTGGTGGCCTATTACCCTGAAGTTCTGGCAGGCAACTGCCCCGAGCTGGAGGGCCAGAAGTTTATCTATGACTATGTGGGCATCCACCGCCCTAAGGACTTTGTCCGCAAGATGGCAAAGGAAGTCCTGCCCAAATACTTCGGCGGCATTTCCGAAAAGGAAGTGCAGGCCGCTGCCGATGCTGCCTACGCCGAGCACGAGGCCCACATGGCCCAGATCCGGGTCAAGGGCAGCGAGATCATT
>OGDA01001055.1_pt1 | contig 10636 bp, 8 predicted proteins | sample 1570281 | NCBI WGS metagenome assembly OGDA01 (sample SAMEA2582184, study PRJEB24529) | metagenome
GCTAAAGCAGCCGGAAAAGTTTTGGAAGTTTTACCGGCCGAAGCTGTAGATGTTATTCTCGAAAAATTGAAAGAGAAATTTATTATTTAATACATGATTTTAGAGGAAAACCGGGAATAATCCGGTGGAATCTAAAGTTTAAAATCTGATGAAGATGGATAAATCTCAATATAAAGACGTTTATGTATTCGTAGAGCAGCGGGAAGGAGTTATTCAGAAAGTTGCCATCGAATTATTGGGGAAAGCCCGGGAGTTGGCCGATAGCCTGAATGAAAAAGTGGTAGCGATGTTGTTGGGTTATGAAGTGGAGGGTCAGGCACAGGAATTGATCGCTTATGGGGCCGATGTCGTATTGTGTGCTGACGAACGGGAGTTGGTACAATATAATACCGAGCCTTATGCTCAGGCGATTACACAGATTGTACGTGAGCGTAAACCCAGTATCGTATTGATTGGAGCGACGACGATCGGCCGGGATTTGGGCCCTCGTTTATCCGCCCGTTTAGAGACCGGGTTGACAGCCGATTGTACGGGCCTCGCTATCTCGGATGAACGGGATTTACTGATGACCCGTCCTGCATTCGGAGGAAATCTGATGGCGACGATTATTTGTAAAGAACACCGGCCGCAAATGTCGACCGTACGTCCGGGAGTGATGCGCACGAAACCGAAAGATGAACAACGTGCCGGAACGGTAGAGAAGGTGAATATTCATTTCGATAAGTCGAAATTTAAAGTGCGGATTCTCGAGACGGTGAAAGAACAAAAGAACCGTATCGATATAACAGAAGCGAAGATTCTCGTATCCGGAGGCCGTGGTGTAGGTAATACGGAGGGATTTGAGATGCTCGGAAAATTAGCGGAAACGCTGAATGCCGAGGTTTCTTCTTCACGTGCCATGGTGGATGCCGGGGTTATGCCTCATGACCGTCAGGTTGGCCAAACCGGGAAAACCGTTCGTCCCGATCTGTATTTCGCTATGGGTATTTCCGGAGCTATTCAGCATTTGGCCGGAATGGAGGAATCGGAATTTATCGTTGCCGTGAACAAGGATAAATATGCTCCGATTTTTAACGTTGCCGACCTGGGAATTGTCGGGGATGTGAAACAGATCGTTCCGTTGCTGACCGAGAGGTTGGCAAACATCCGGAAAACTGACAAATAAAAGCCCGGACATGGAGTATCAAAAATTAATGCTGGAAAAACAAGATCGTGTTTGTCTGGTAAAGATCAATCATCCGGAGGCATTGAATGCCTTGAATACGGTGATCTTGCAGGAATTGGACCGGGCATTCGATGAAATTGCAGCCGATCCGGAAACCGATGTGGTTATTCTGACAGGCGAAGGACGTTCGTTTGTTGCGGGAGCCGATATTGCTGAAATGAGTGTGATGAAGGCCGAAGAAGGCCGGCGTTTCGGTGAGTTAGGGGCTGCTGTTTTCCGGAAAATCGAACTGATGGCTAAGCCGGTTATTGCTGCCGTGAATGGATTTGCTTTAGGAGGAGGATGTGAACTGGCGATGGCTTGTGATATCCGTATCGCCTCGGCTAAGGCGAAGTTCGGTCAGCCGGAAGTGGGACTTGGGATTACGCCGGGATTTTCCGGTACCCAGCGTTTACCGCGTTTAGTCGGATTAGGTAAAGCCAAAGAGTTGATTTATACGGCTGCGGTTATCCATGCCGAGGAAGCTTGCCGGATCGGACTGGTGAACAAAGTGGTGGAACCGGAAGAATTGATGAATGAGTGTATGGCTATGGCAAAGACTATTGCTGCTAAAGCGCCATTGGCGGTCCGTTATGCCAAAGAAGCCATCAACCGGGGAGTGGAAACGGATATGGATACCGGTATCGTCATCGAAAACGGTTTGTTCGGGTTGTGTTTCGCAACGACCGACCAGAAGGAAGGCATGGAAGCTTTTTTATGGAAACGTAAACCCGAATTTGAAGGGAATTAAAATCTTTGTAATTTAAATTTATCGATTATGAAAATATGCATTGTTGGAACAGGGACTATGGGACATGGTATTGCCCAGGTATTTGCCCAGGCCGGACATGAGGTATTGTTAAAAGGCCGTTCTGAAGCTTCTTTGGCAAAAGCCCACAAAGCTATGGATAAAAATCTTTCCAGAATGGTGGAAAAAGGTAAATTGGAAGCCGGGGTTAAAGATCAGGTATTGGCCAGGATTAAAGATACGATGAAATATGAGGATTGTGCCGATGCTGATTTGGTGATCGAGGCGATAGCTGAAGATATGGCTACCAAGCATGAGATATTCAAATTGTTGGACGGAATTTGTAAACCGGAAGCGATATTGGCAACCAATACTTCTTCGCTTTCTATAACGGAAGTGGCCGCTGTGACTAACCGTCCGGAAAAGGTGATCGGTATGCATTTCTTCAATCCTGTTCCGGCTATGAAACTGGTGGAAGTGATCAAAGGCCGGCTGACTTCGGCAGAGGTGCATGATCAGGTATTTGCTTTATCGCAGGAAATCGGGAAAGTGCCCGTCAGTGTCGAGGAAGCTCCTGGATTTATAGTCAACCGGATTCTGATCCCTCTGGTGAACGAAGGCATCGGTATATTAGCTGACGGAGTGGCGAAAAAAGAGGAAATCGATGCCGCGATGAAATTAGGGGCTAACCATCCTATGGGACCATTGGAACTGGGTGATTTGATCGGATTGGATGTTTGTCTGGCTATTATGGAAGTGTTGTACCGGGAATTCGGTGACTCCAAATACCGGCCTCATCCTTTGTTGCGGAAAATGGTTCGCGCTAACTTATTGGGACGGAAGACCGGAGTCGGGTTTTATGACTATCGGAAATAATGAGGAGAGTCTTCTTTACCGGGATACGATGTTGGGGAATATTTCCCCAACATTTTTACTTTTTCCCCACTTTCTACAAGCTCCGATTCTTAATCTGTTGTATGTAATGTATTGATAATTAGTGTATTTTGTTGATTTTGTGCTTGTGGCATCGGATTTGTTCTGTTTAAGGATAAAATCTAACTCTAAAAAATAATAGTATGAAAAAGATCGTCATTTTAGGAATCGGAGCTTCTATGTTCTTCCTGGGTAGTTGCGTAGAGAGTTCTCAGAAATATAAGTCTTTACAAGCCCGTCTGGATTCTTTGAGTACAGTACATATTATGCAGAATTCCGAAATGGAGAGTATGCTGGCCGATTTGAACGATATTTCTGCCGCAATCGTTGCGGGATGCCGAACGTTTATTGACTTTGGAAACAATTAATGAAAATAAAGACAATAGTAAATCCAAACAGCAATTGAATCAGCTGAAAAAAGACGTACAGGCTATTACCGAGGCGATCGCTTCTTATAAAGAACAGATTTCCAAACTCGAAGGTAAGAATAAAAGCCAGTCGGCCGAGTTTAAGAGATTGATTGCCGGCTTAAATGCGGAATTGGATCAACGTACACAGAAACTGAATGAAATTACTAAACAATTGGCTGAGAAGAATCAGCAATTGGCAGTGAAGACCGAGGAAGTCGCTAATCTGACCGAGAATGTGGAAGCTTTGGATAAAGCCAATAAAAGTCAGCAAATGACGATCAATGAACAGGATATGGCGATTCATCAGGGACACTATTTGATTGGAAACCGCAAAGAGCTGAAAGAAGCTGAGGTAATTTCCAGACAAGGGATTTTCTGTCCGCCGATCGTATCGTCACAAGCACAAAAAGCCGACTTTACCGATTTGGATATCCGTGAGATGAAGGTGATCCCGTTGAATAGTAAAAAAGCGAAATTACTTTCTGTCCATCCGGCTGATTCCTATACTTTGGAGACCGGTGAAGACGGTAATATGACCCTGAAAATCAATGACGAAAATAATTTCTGGAAACAAACAAAATACCTGGTTGTGATGATTGAATAAAAGCGGGAATAATTTTAACTGAGAGAGGCATACCCAAAAAGTATGTCTCTTTTCTTTTTTCACAACGATTATTCTTGTCGAGAGAGAAAATAATGAAAAAAAACTAGCCGAAGATCATCAGGATTTTTAAAAGTGTATCCGATGAGAAAATCGCTTTCAATTTGTCGATACTTTTGTATTTCAGTGTTTTAACACTGCTTACTGAGATGTTTATTTCCTGTGCTATTTGCTGATTGTCGAGGCCTTGAAAAGCGAGCTGCATGACTTGTTTACTACGGGGAGGAAGTTTTTCTATTTCTGCGAGAATCTGCATGGCGACGTCTGCTTCTACAATGACATTGAAGATATTGACCTCTTTCAGAGGATGGTTGTTTAGATATTTAGCTTGCAGCTTGCGGGTTCGCAGCCATTCAAGTGAAAGGTTATGAACCAGCATATACATATAATTATCGATATTCTCAATATTTTTGTTTTTTCCTTGTAATTCCCAGAGGCGTGCAAAAGCTTCCTGTACAATATCTTGGGCAGCTGTTTTATCGCCAAGGAAACGGTTGGCTGCGAAACACAAAGAGACATACAGACGGTTCACTAAGCTTTCGAACTTGGTTGCAGCTGTATTTCCCGTTTGATATGTTGTGTTTTTATCCATTTTTATAACATCCTTTTAAGGAATTGCTCTACAAATTTAAAAAAAATTATAATTCCGTTCATCCTTTTCGTTACTGAGTTAGTCTTTAATATGAATTAAGAGAGGAAAATGTAGTAAAATAGATTCAGATGAACAGAGAAAGTTTAAATATATTGTTAAAAAAAGCCTATTGTCAACAGCTTTCTGAGGAAGAGAGGGAAACTTTGAAGTTGTGGTTGGGAGAGTCGGGAGAAAATGCAGAGATGTATAAACGGTTGATGTCGGGACAGAGCTTGACGGAATATTCGGATTGGGTGACTGGATTCGACCTTTCCCGGGCGATGGAAGCTATCCGGAGTAAGGTGAAACGGAACAGGCAAAGGAGAATCCGGAAATCAGTAAGTTGGGTGGCTGCCTGTGTAATACTCTGTCTGGGCATAACTTTCGTTTTTTATTTCACTTCAATGGATTCAGAACAGGTATTGACAGAACAAATGGCTGCTCAGATACAGCCTGGCTCGGCAAAGGCGATATTGACTTTAGGGGATGGACGGCAAGTGGCTTTGGATAAAAAACCCATTGAATTGCTTGTCAATAAACAACAAATGGTGACGGGAGATAGTGCGACCTTGAATTATTCTATTGTATTGCCCGCTTCTGAGACCGAACAGATACAACGGCAGGAAGTGGCAGAATATCATACAATAGAAGTTCCTGCCGGAGGAGAATATCATCTGGTTTTGGCTGATGGTACAAAGATATGGTTGAATGCAGAAAGTTCTTTGGTATTTCCGGTTGAATTTTCCGGGAATAAGCGACAGGTTATTTTGAAAGGAGAAGCTTATTTTGAGGTGGTCCGGAATGAACATTTACCTTTTGTTGTGAGTACAGTCTCCGGGGTACAAATTTGTGTATTGGGAACACAGTTTAATGTGGAAGCTTACGATGACCGGGAAAGTGTAAAGACTACTCTGGTGGAGGGAAGTGTAGATGTACAGGCAGGGGGCGAAAAGGTACGTTTGATTCCCCATGAACAATTGCAATATCATAAAAATACTGCTGAAATGGAAGTCAGGGAGGTAAATGTACGGGAGATTATCGCCTGGAAAAACGGTTGGTTCGTCTTTGATAATACTACATTGGGGGAAATTGTAAAAACTTTGCAACGTTGGTATAACATAGAAGTAGAATTTATACGTCCTGAATTAGAACATTTGCGTTTCACCGGTGATTTAAGCAGGTATGACTCTTTTGATGCTGTTATCCGAATGTTTGAAGATACTAAAAAACTGAATATGAGTGTGATATCGAACAGGCTAATTGTCGATAGAAAATAACGCAGATTAATTTTAAATAAAAATACCTAAAGATGAGGATTGTGCTACCTTTTTCTTTTATCTATTTTTATACCGTTAAAAACGGACGTTTTTTTGGGAAAAATTTAAATTTATAAACCTACTATTTTACTTTTCTGTAAAAATTAATCCACAGTTTGGAATTTTTTCTCGTATCGTGATATTGTATTTATAATCAACTAATTACATTCTTGTAAAACACTGTAAAATTCTTGCCATTACAGAAAACTGTGCTTGACATTCTTTGGTTTTTTACTCTTCATTTTTCACTTTTTACGCTTAAAAAGTGACTTAAAAAACGTCCCAATAAAAGGGTGGCTAACTATATGTAATTCAGTGCTTAATATTAATCAAAAACAGAAAAGTATGAGAAAAACATCCTGTTTTAAACGTAGGTTTATGACTAAGGCTTTGATTCTATCGATAGTTTTAGTGATAGTATGGGGAAGTTCTTCTATCGTAGGGGCTTCTCCCAGAGTTGATAAGCAACTCGGTCAATTGATAACTTTGACCATGAAGGAAACTTCTGTAATAAATATTATTCAGGAAATTCGTAAATCAACAGATTATCGTTTTTTATTTCAGGTGGACGATTTAAAAAATATGAATAAAGAAGAATTTGTTGTTTCTCATGCGACCATAAAGGAGGTCATGGATAAGTTAGTTGATGGTACAAATCTGACATATACTTTTCGTTCTGATGCTGTAGTAGTTTTAGCTTTGAAACAACAAGCGGCTCAAATCAAATCAACTCAGAAATTTAGCTTGAAAGGGCGGGTGTTTGAAAAAACGGATTCTGGTAAAGGAATTCCTTTTGCTTCGGTTTTTCTGCCTCAGTTAGGCATAGGCACTGTAACAAAAGCAGACGGGACATTTGAGATAAAAAATCTGGATCCTGATGTTTATAAGGTGGAAATTAGTTCTTTAGGTTTTGAGACGTTACAGACAACTATTAATTTGAATAGTAAAACTCCTGCAAATTTGAAATTTGGTTTAGTGGAAGCGAATTTCCGTTTGGATGAGGTGGTGATAACTGCCACTAATAGTAAAGCCGGAGCTTCGACTTCTTCTTCTATCTCACGTTTGGCGATGGATCATATGCAGGCTTCCAGTTTGTCTGATATTATGCAACTATTACCGGGAGCAACGGTAAGTAAACCGGATTTAACTTCCGTATCGACTTTAAGCCTAAGGGGAGGGGCTTCTTTAGGAACAGCGGTGATCATGGACGGAGCTCCTATTTCAAACAATTCTAATATGCAGATGATGACAACCTCTATTGGTGGAGCTGTCCCGGCAACGAGAGGAACCTCTCCCCAAACCGGAATTGATTTAAGAACGATTACAACTGATAACATCGAGTCCGTGGAAGTGATTACGGGAGTTCCAAGTGTTGAATATGGCGATTTGACAGGTGGGGCTGTGATTGTAAATACAAAAGCCGGACGTCAGCCTTTGCAAATTAAATTCAATACAAATCCCAATGTTTATATGTTTTCCGGTACAAAGGGGTTTGGGTTAGGAGAAAAAGGAGGAAATGTGAATGTCGGGTTAGATTATGCATATAGCAACGCAGATCCTACAGAGGGATATGATTATTATCAACGAATTACTGCACGTATGATGTATTCGAATGGTTTTTTTCAAGATCGTTTACGTTCAAATACTTCATTGAATGTTATCTATGCTAAAGATAAAGGGGAACCTAACCCGGATGATGAACAGGACATGCGGACTACCAGACAACGGGATTTAGGGCTGGTTTTCAATACAAATGGGACATTAGATATAAATGCCGGTTGGCTTAAAAATATTCGTTATGCAGCTTCTGTAAATTATACGAACAGGCATTCTTATTTTCAGGATGAGGCGACTAATGCGGATTGGGGATATTCCCAGTCAATGACAGATGGAGCTGTGTTGTCCAATGTTCCCGGACGTCCAGTCTATTTGGAAGATGGTACAGAGGTTACCCGGGTTCCGGTGGGAGAAGAAAGTTTAAAGGCGTGGATGTTACCTGGTTCTTATATTTATATGTATGATGTTTATGGAAAAGAGCTGAATACATTTGCCAAACTGACTACAAATTTTGCCGGCAAGACCGGACCTATTCATCATCGGTTGATTTTAGGGGCTGATTTTAGAAATTCAGGTAATCTGGGTAAAGGAAAGGTATTTGATCCGGAAAATCCTCCTTACCGGAATTTATCTTATGACTTTGCATCTCAACGTAACAGAGCGTTTAAGGATATTCCTTTTATGAACCATCTCGGAGTGTATGCAGAGGAGAATATACAGTGGCTTATGGGGAAACATGAATTAAATATTTCTGCTGGAATACGTTGGGATAAAGTCTGCGGTTTCGGTGACGGATTTTCTCCGCGTATCAATGCTTCTGTGGATATTATACCCAGGCATCTGACTCTCCGGGGAGCCTATGGTATTACTTTAAAAGCTCCGACTTTGTTATATATGTATCCGGATAAGGCTTATTTTGATTTAGTGAATTTTAATAATGCTTCAACCAGTGCTCCTGACGGACAAAAATTTCAGGTCATTACCACGCGTGTCTTTGATGCAGAAAATAAGAATTTAGAAATGGCAAAGAACAAAAAATGTGAGTTGGGGTTGGATCTGAAATTTAATAAAATGCGTTTTTTTATTACTGCCTATCAGGAAAAATGTGATAACGGTTATACCATTGCCAAATCGTTGAATACCTTTAAAAGTGTACCTTTTGTACAATATTCTGAAATTACTCCGCGTCCTTCTGATGAAAGCCAGATAGCTAATTTGAAAGAGATAGCCACCAATCCTTATTTATTGAGTTATACCACTCCGATGAATGCGCTTAAATATCTGGTGCGGGGGATTGATTTCGATTTCGATTTTGGACGTGTGGATGCCATTCGTACGGCTTTTAATTTGAACGGTTCGTATATGTGGAGGAAATCCGGTTCTAATAATTATATGTTCTGGAATAAAATTACAGGAACAGATTATTCTAAATATCCCCATATGGGAGTTTTTTCTCCGGATTATGAAACTGATTATAGCGAACGTTTGGCTACAAATTTGAGGGTCATCCATAATATTCCTCAAATAGGATTGGTGGTAACATTGACTGCTAATGTGATTTGGAAAGATCGCTCATGGAAATCTTATGGTAATGACTCAATTCCTATAAAATATATTTCCCGTTTAGATGGAAAATTATATGACTTTAATCCGGATGATATTGATAATGAGGAATTTATTGGAATAGACCGGAGGTCAACTGTTAATCCGACCCGGTTGATCCGGGAAGGAGTTATGCCTCCGCTTTTAACCATGAATTTGAATATAACTAAAGAAATACGTGACTTTTTGAAGGTTTCTTTCTTTGCAAATAATATGTTCAGGAGTACTCCTTTATGGGAAAGCAAGAAAAATCCGGGATCCTATACCCGAAGGAATACTACAGAGAACGTGTTCTTTTTTGGTCTGGAATTGACGGCTATTATTCGTTAACATTAAAGAGCTCATCATATGAAAAATAATATTATAATAAAAAAGATAAATATTGTATTATCTGTACTATTTCTGTATTCCTGTATTGATCAAATGCAGGATGCGGGAGATGCTAAAAAGGTGACTCCGGTACGGGGGACAGTTACCATTCAGGTAAATACCGGATTCGTTACAAAAGCTGGCGATCCTGGTTTTCCTACAGAGGGATTGAGGGCGGTGTTCAATAATTTTAGCGAGAATTTTACAAAGGAAGGAATTGTGGATGAAAGAGGAATTGTATCTATCGACAGTTTAATTCCTGGTATTTATTCTGTGAATGTTTCAGGGAAAGTAGATTATAATGGACAGGATTATTATTTGAATGGGGCTGTCAGTAATGTATCTATTTTTGAAGACATAACAGAAGAGGATGCTATAGAGAATAATAAAAAAGTTCCTTCAATAAATATACGTCCGGCTAAAGTTGGACCTTTGTGTTTCAGGGAAATCTATTATTGCGGAGTTACTCCTTATTATTTCAGGGATCAGACTTATGAGATTTACAATAACGGGGATGAGGTATTTTATCTGGACAGTCTTTGTTTTGCACAATTAGAACCTAATGTAGCGACTGCAACATTGCCTGTATGGCCGGATGAAGACGGAGTTGACAATTATGTATACGGTATTGTTGTGTGGCAGATCTCTGGTTCGGGTAAAGATTATCCTTTACAACCGGGGGAGTCGTTTCTGATTGTTCAGGAAGCCCGTGATCATCGGGTTAACAACGCCAGTTCATTCGATAATTCTATGGCAGAGTGGGAAGCCTGGTCTGGGAATGCAGGCCGGGATAATCCTGAGGTTCCGAATATTGCATATGTTTTTTGGGATAAACCCAATACCATGCAATGGTTGACTTCGGTATTCGGAGCTGCATTCTGTATTTATAAAATGGATACTCCGTTTGATCCGAATAATTGGCAAACTCAGGTGAATAAAACACAGCGGTTTATGAAAATTGCTGCCGGAGATGTGATGGATGGTGTAGAATTGCTACCTAATATGTTCTCTTTTGATATGAAACGTATCCCTGGTTTTGTGGATGCTGGCGGAACTTCTGTAGGGGCAACTTACTGTGGCAAGAGTGTTTGCCGTAAGGTTACCGGATATCGGGAAGATGGCACTCCGCTTTATCAGGATACCAATAATTCAACAGATGACTTTGAAGTGATGGATCAACCTATGATCCGGAGGAATGGAGAGAA
>OGDA01001066.1_pt1 | contig 10471 bp, 6 predicted proteins | sample 1570281 | NCBI WGS metagenome assembly OGDA01 (sample SAMEA2582184, study PRJEB24529) | metagenome
ACCATCAGCATCGAAAGACAACAGGAAACGAAGGTCGTAACGCTCAAACTTCAAATCACGATGATAGAGCGTAATCCCCTCAGCGCTTTCTTTCCGCCATTCGCCTTTGGACTGAAGTTTCCCGAACTGCTTTTCCGACTGCTTGAACATATCCCTAAAAACTTCCGGAGATAATTTTTCCTGCAAATTCTTCAGAGATTTCTTCAACAATGGGAAGCATCATTTTACATGGTCCACACCATTCTGCCCAGAAATCGACCAGGACAGGTTGTGCTGATTTCAGTACAACCTCTTCAAAATTAGAATCATTAACTGCTATTGCCATAGTATTTATCTTTTAAAAGTTGGTATTTCCATTTTGCTCCGCTAAGTTACAACAATTTTATTGTATACGAAGTATTCATCTTATAATAGAACGTTAAAATTTATCCTAGTTGATCTTCATTTTGATCGAATCGTTGTTTTCGAAATATTCGTACAATTCCCGGGAACGCCTGATCTTACAAGTGCGGGAGAACATTTTGACACTATTTCCCTGACGGTCGAACAGCATGAAATTCAGGGGAATATCGTTTTGTGCCGTTACCGGTTCTTCAAAATTCTCCGGATCGCTGTTCTTCTGTGTCCTTTGTTCGGCCGCTTTCTGCTGGGCTTCTTTATAACTCTCGCTGTTCACATCGGTTGTAAAGAGCTCGTGTATTTCAGTGACCGTTTCCAGGGTCAGTTTTTCAATATCGACCTGTAAAGTGATCGAACGGATTGCATTTTCGGTCAGTGCTTCCAATAAGCCCACTTTTTGAATGGTGAAAGTAAGCTCGTTTCCTTCTTTACCCCATTTGGGCCCTACTTTCCCTTTCACATAGATCGCCGTCTCGTCGATAAAGTATTGCCGGAAATCGGTATAATCTTTTCCGAAGAAAGCCAGTTCGTAAGTGCCGCTGAAATCCTCCAGGGTCAGGATGCCGAAGTCTTTCCCGGTTTTGGTTTTACCTTCCCGTTTGGCGGTAATGATACCGGCGATATTGATTTCTTTGCCTTTAAAAGTTTCAAGGCCGCTGTTGAGTTCTTCTACCGGCGTGCAAAGCAACTGCATTTCCAGCTTATAAGGATCGAGGGGATGGGAGGTCAGGTAAATACCGATCAGCTCTTTTTCTTTTTTCGATTTCTCATAGTCGTGCCAGAGTTCGCAGTCGGGGATATTCGGTTTGGTGACTTCGAAGCCGTCCAGTTCGCCGAATAGGGTGGCTTGCAGGTTCATGGAATCCTGCTGGTTTTTCTGGCCGTAGTTCACCAGGTTATCCAGTACTGTGGTCGTTGCGTCTACCAGGTGCAGGTATTGGGCCCGGTGGTATCCGAAACTGTCCAGTCCGCCGGCAGTAACCAGGTTTTCGATTGTTTTCTTATTGACCGATTTATAGTCGATTCGTTCGAAGAAATCGTATACATCTTTATAAGGTCCGTTTTTCTCCCGTTCTTCGATGATTTTTTCTACGGCAGCTTCACCCACTCCCTTGATGGCGGCCATTCCGAAACGGATCTGGCCATGTGAGTTTACGGTAAAGTCATTGTAAGATTCGTTAACATCCGGCGCCAGTACACTCAACCCCATTCGCTTACATTCGTCCATGAAAACCGTTACTTTGGTGATGTCCGAGAGGTTGTTGCTTAAGTTGGCTGCCATGAATTCTGCCGGATAATGGGCTTTCAGGAAACCGGTTTGATAAGCGATGTAGGCGTAACAAACGGAATGCGATTTGTTGAAGGCATAAGAAGCGAAAGCCTCCCAGTCTCCCCAGATTTTGTTGACCAGTTCTTCGACATCTTTTCCTTTTTCTTTGGCTCCCTGGACAAAATCGGGATTGTTTTTACAACCTTCGACGAATTTGCCTTTCAATTCCGCCAGCAATTCGAACTTCTTTTTACCCATAGCTTTACGGAGGGTATCCGATTGTCCCCGGGTGAACAGTCCCAGGGCCCGGGATTGGAGCATCACCTGTTCCTGGTAGACGGTAATGCCGTAAGTGTCTTTCAGGTAGGGCTCCATCATCGGATGGTCGTATTCAATGGGTTCTTCGCCGTGTTTGCGCCGGATGAAGGAAGGGATATACTCCATAGGCCCCGGACGATACAGGGCGTTCATGGCTACCAGGTCCTCGAAACGGTTGGGCTGGAGGGCGCGGAGGTGTTTTTTCATTCCGGGCGACTCGAACTGGAACAGCCCGGTGGTATCTCCGCGGGTGAAAAGCTTGAAGGTTTCTTCGTCGTCCAGGGGAATTTCGTTTTCATTCAGGACGATATGTTTCGATTTTTTGATATTGTCGAGACAAGTCTTGATGATCGAGAGGGTACGTAAACCCAGAAAGTCCATTTTGATCAGCCCGATCGGTTCCACGAAATGCCCGTCGTATTGGGTAGTCATCAGACTTTCTCCTTCGGTAGGCATGATCGGGATATGATCGGTGAGCGGATCCCGGCTGATGAGGATACCACAGGCATGTACTCCGGTTTGACGGATAGAACCTTCGAGGGTCTCGGCAAATTGTATTGTTTTGGAAATCAGTGGATTAAGAGATTGCTTCTCTTTCTCGAGATCCGGGTTTTCCTTATAAGCTTTTTTCAGAGTCATTTTCGGAGCTTCCGGAACCATTTTAGCCAGCCGGTTGGCTTCCGATAATTCCAGTTTCAATACCCGGGCTACGTCTTTAATAGCCATTTTGGCGGCCATACTGCCGAAGGTTACGATGTGCGACACTTTGTCGGCTCCGTATTTCTCCGTTACCCACTCCAGTACCTGTTGCCGTCCCGCATCATCGAAATCCACATCGATATCGGGCAGGGAAATACGGTCGGGATTCAGGAAACGCTCGAACAGCAGATCATATTTTATAGGGTCGATATTCGTGATACCCAGGCAATAGGCGACGGCACTACCGGCAGCCGATCCACGTCCCGGTCCTACAATCACGCCCATATCCCGGGCAGCCCGGATAAAGTCCTGCACGATCAGGAAGTAACCCGGGAAACCCATGGTCTTCATGATATGCAGCTCGAAGATAATGCGTTCCATGATCTCGGGAGACGGATTTTCACCATAGCGTTTCACAACCCCTTTCATGGTCAGCTCTTTCAGATAGTCGGCTTCCAGTTTGATACGATATAAACGGTCGTATCCGCCCAGTTTTTTGATTTTTTTGTTGGCTTCTTCTTCGGTGAGTACGACATTTCCTTTCTCGTCGCGGGTGAATTCGTTGAAGAGGTCTTCCTGGGAAAATTTTTGCCGGTATTCTTCTTCCGTACCGAGTTCGGGGGGAATAGGAAAAACGGGCATCAAAGGATCGGAGTCCAGTTCGTATTCCTCGACTTTATCGGTGATCTCCTGGGTGTTTTCGATGGCTTCGGGCAGATCAGGGAAAAGGTCGATCATTTCCTGGGTGGTTTTAAACCATTCCTGACGGGTATACCGCATCCGGGTCGGATCGTCGATGTCTTTCCGGGTGTTCAGGCAAATCAGCAGATCATGGGCTTCGGCATCTTCTTCATTGAGAAAATGCACGTCGTTGGTAGCGATAAGTTTGATATTCAGTTTCCTGGCTATTTTGATTTTCTCCTGAATACAGCGTTGCTGATTGTCGTAAATCTCGGCTCTTTGTTTGGGATCCGCTGCCGGATGGCGCATCACTTCCAGATAATAATCTTCGCCGAACAGATTTTTGTACCATAGAGCTGCTTTTTCAGCTCCTTCCAGATCACCGGCCATGATTTTCTGATCGATTTCTCCTCCCAGGCAAGCCGAGGAAATGATCAATCCCTCATGATGTTTTTCGAGCTGGGTTTTATCGATACGGGGACGGTAGTAGAAACCGTCGCAAAAAGCCGTCGAACAGAGCTTGACGAGATTGAGGTAACCGGTGAGGTTTTTGGCCAGAATAATCAGGTGTTCCCCCGACCGGTCGATCGGTTTTTCTTTATTATATAAGGATACCCGTGCGACATAGGCTTCACACCCTAAAATGGGTTTGATCCCTTTTTGCCGGCAGGTGTCGTAAAACAACTTTATCCCGAACATATTGCCGTGGTCGGTCAGTGCTAGTGCGGTCTGACCGTCGGCTTTGGCTTTTTCGATCAGGCCTGGGATACTGGCTGCTCCGTCGAGAATAGAATATTGCGAGTGGACGTGAAAGTGGGTAAATTTCATGGTTTGTTGCATGCTGAATTCACAAACAAAAATACAATATCTTGCGGAATTACGGAAACAACTCCCCGGAATTTCCCGCTTCCCCGCTTTAAAATGCAACACCTGCCTCTCCTCAGCCCAGGTACATCCATCTCTTTACATTGACATGAAAACTGGTGTTTTTTTGCCAAATGACAAAAAATCCGCTCAAATGCAGGAGTAAGCTATAGTTTCTTTGTTTGCGAGAAAATTTTGCAACCGTTTTAGATAAGAATTTCAGCCCTTTTTTTAATCATTTCCTTTTGAAGAGAACCGAAGCATTTTCAGAGGAATATTTCATATCGGGTATGGCATTGTATAGTTTATAGGCTTGGGTAAAGCTTTCCATAGTCCCCGCTATTATTCTTTCTGTTACATCACTATCGAATTGTGATAAATAGTCTTCATCGGACAATACCTTTTGAGAACACTACCTATATTGGAGGTTACTATCGCGAATGCTGCAGAGGTTGTGTCTCCTGCTTCCGCCAAACAGGCGTGTATTTCAGTTTGGATTTATAATAGATTTCCTTCTGTATCTTTAAGGAGATCGATCACATTAATAATTGATATGCCATCTGTATTCACATGTGAAGGGGTCAACCCTCCCACAATGACTATTTTAGGAATCCGTCTTTGATATGACGAAGGGAATTGGTTTCCTGGTCAATTTTTTCTTGAGTGGGCATATCAAGTACTGATTGTATGTACACACGTTTGTTCCCGCTATTGCAAATGAAATCCATTTCCAGTAGTTTTCGTATTTTCTTTCCATCATCATTTATTATTCTCACCTTCACTTGCCCTACATCAACAGAATACCCTCTGATACGCAATTCGTTATATATAATATTTTCCATAAGATGACCACCTTCAATTTGGCGGTAATTCAGATGGGCATTACGTAGTCCTATATCTTCAAAATACTATTTTGAAGGTGTGTTGATGTAATGTTTTCCTTTAATGTCATATCGAATGGCTTTTTCCAACATAAACGCATCTTGTAACATTTCCAAGATAACTCTGTATGGTTGTATCTGAAATACTATGGCCTTTTACGGATTTGAATGTATTTTCAAGGTTTGTCGGATTGGTCAGGCAGCCGATATTGGAAGCAATGATATCTATAAGTTCACTTAAATCATCATCATTTCTAATGCTGTAACGCTCTTTTATATCGCGTATATAAGTCCCTTGAAACAATGATTTGAGATAATTTTCTTTTTCTTTGAAAAAGATACAACCTGTGGCATTCCTCCATAAATCATATAATCTTGTAGTGCAGAAAGTTCATTTGCGTACTGTCCTGCCTTGAGAAATTCCGAAAAGCTTAGGGGATGGACTCTGATTTCATACCCTCTACCACGAAATTCAGTTTTTACATCACTGGATAACATTCGGCTATTGCTACCGGTCACATATACATCTGCATTTTTAATTTTCAGATAGCTGTTGAGTGCGTTTTCAAATTCAGGAACAAGTTGAATTTCATCCAATAGTATGTAATACATACCGTTATCTGTGATATGCCCATCAATGTAATCCAATAATATGTCCGGATCTCTGAGGTGTTTACTACGTTGGTTTTCCAAATCAACTTGAATAATATGTTCTTCGTTCGCACCGCTTTCAAGTAATGATTGTTTGAATAATTCAAATAGAAGATAAGATTTTCCACAACGGCGTATACCGGTAACAATCTTAATCATTCCGTTGTGCATCACACTTCTCAGTTCCTGCAAATATTTGTTTCTTGGTATAAGCATGTTAAAAAAATAGTGAAAATTATCAGTAACGCGGTTTTTTATTGGAGAAAAATGGGACTTTTCCCATTTTTCTCCAATAGAAGCGGCCGAACTTTTTGATTTTGCATAACAAAGGATGTAAATTGACCTTGTTCATTTTAAAAGCAACGGCTCATGATGTTTCATATACTGCTATAGTGCTTGTTCCCATATTCCTCTATAAAAATCCGTCATAATCTCCGTTTCCTTTGCAAAGTCTTCTTGAAAAGATAACTCGGAGGGAGGATACCTTCCACGTTCCAGCCTCCGGTTTTCGGGCAAAAAATTACCGCAGGGCATTTTTCACCCGAAAAAACGTTCCGGTATCGCCGTCCGGGTTGATGTAAAGGCCGGGACTTCTGACAAGAGTACTTTCAACTTCTGTTTGAAGCCGTTGTTGGGGGAAATTACATCCAACAGATAAGCCACACAACATAATTGAGCATATAGTTTTTCCTGTGCTATAGCTTTGTTTTGAATCCAAGGATTTTGTAGCTTCTTAGGTAGTTGTGGCTTCTATGGATATTTCCTGTTCCATATACATGCATGATATGCTATGCAGTTACGCAATACAGACGGTTTTTTATCCAACTTTCAAGATATAAGTGCTGTGGTAAACCAAGTTCTCTTGCAATCTGCTTTTTAAGGTTGTTATCTGATAAATTGCAGTATAGCTTTGAGAGCATTCCGAAAGATGACACTTCCAAAGTTTTCTATGCAGGTGGATATGGCGGGTTATCGTACTTGACAAAATGTTCAATCAAAAAATCTTCTTTTGAGCGTTTCAATTCATCATCGCTATTGGAGAGGCATTTAGAAAAGATTGTTGTGTCAGGGAACCATGATTCATCAGCAGACCCAAATGCACCACAGTTAGATGATATATCTGGATAACTTTAGGCCGCAGGGATCTCAATGCTTTGAATGGCTGAAAAAATGTGAGTGCGCAATTCTTTGTCAAAATTGTACAAGGTTACTACGTTCTCAAACTTATTTTTGGGCTTAAATACATAGTTCACTTTGTCGCTTTCCATAGGTTTCCAATAATTAGCCAAACGGAAATAACTGATGATTTTTAAGTATTCAATCGTCGCTTGCTCATCGTCAAACAGAAGTCTCCTGTTTTTCAACATTGACATTTGAACGGCAATACTTGTGGGCTGCTTAGTGTATGTTGCCATAGGTGTATAAAAAATAAGTTCCGCCTTGATATGCATTGTAAAGAGGCGTGGCGGAAATTGTTAATATGAAGGTCATGTTTTTCTGCTATACTGCAAACATTTCGATATTTTTCTGTCAAAACAAAAAAACAGTACCTTTGCTATGCTTATGCGATGAGCCCAAAATAGAAGTGGAATATCTGAAGCAAATTGCATTGAAAAAGATGAAACTGCTTAAGTTGATTTCCCGAATGAGTTAAGAAGGGATATTCAGTAAATGTCCCTAAGTATGAATTAGTTGGCTGATTTGTGCTATTTACTGAAGTCCCTCTGTACTAGCTATGTTGTGAAACAGTGTCCGTAGATTTGGTCGATCCGCATGCAAAAAGTTTATTCGTTACGGTAATAATGTCTTTTTATAGCTATATATTGCCAAAAACAAGTTATGGATTACTTTTTATGGCAGAATCTAATTTATTAGCCAATTCAATAATATCCTCTTTTCTTGCCAATACATTTAGCCATTCTTCAGGAATAGAATCATGCCCATAAATAATTCCTGCCAATGCTCCTGTGATTGCTCCTACTGTGTCTGCATCATATCCTAAGTTTACTGCACACAAAACGCTGTCTTTGAAATCATTATTGTTGAAAATACTCCAAAAACTGGCTTCGAGCGTATCAATCACATATCCTGTTGATTTTATATCATTCTCTGCTATATTCCTGAATTGTTCGTAAGTCAGATTAACCAGTCTGTCAAAATGACTGCATTCATTCTTAAACTTTTCTTGAGTTAACAGATACTTGATTTCTTTTTGAGTATATGCAAATGCAGTTGGGATTTCTTTGGTCGCTAAATACTGTATTGCAAATTTGCAAAGAAATATACAAGCTAAAATACTTCTGGGATGTCTGTGGGTCAATGAAGAAACTTCTGAAATGATTTGTATCTGTTGTTCTTCCACTAATCCGTAGATGTATGGAATAAGCGGAGCTATTCTCATGAGGGAACCGTTACCATTATCCTTCTCTCCGTTAAGACCGGCAAATTTAGGTTCTATTCTGTTCCTTAGATTACTAATAGCCTGCATTGTTGTTATGCCAATATCGAAGGCTTTATTATTAGGTGTCCAAAGTCCCTCAAACAACCATTCTATAAATTTGCTGGCTATATCTCGTAAATTGTAGCCGGAACATAAGGAATCAGCTAAGCAGAGAGATAATGAAGTATCGTCAGACCATATACCCGAAGGTGATTCAAATGTCCTGCACTTTCCCATGCCAATAACAGGATCTTTTTGCACTGTTTCTCTGGGAATGAATTGTACAGGAAAACCTAAAGCATCCCCTATGGCGGTTCCTAATAGAATATCTTTTGCTAATTGTTGGTTTATTATTCTATCGTGTTTTCTGTATAGAGGTTGAAAAGTTTGTGTCTTTTTTTCATCCTCTTTTTTCTTTGAAAAGTGTTTAAGCAGATTTTTTAGCATGGTATAATGTCGTTGGATTATTTTATCTTTAATTTCTAAATTTCTTATACAATTCTTTATCAGGACCAAAAATCAAACCGTTAAGTAATTCGTAATCGCCAACATTTTCAGTATAATCAGAAAGTACGTCGCAATGTTCCCGGATATATTCCATCGTCTTTGCCGGAGGGTTTTCCCTTGCAACTCTGCTAAACAGCCTCCAACAAGTCTTGGCTGCCCTTTCAGTATCGGTAAATGTCTTAAATGCTTTCTGTTTCATGTATTCAAATTTCTCTACCGCATTGTCATACAAATCGGTCTGGTATTGGCTATAAAACGGGTAATTAACCCAACAACCATCATAATACCTTGTCAGATACCAGCGAGGACCTATTGAATTTTGCAATTCTTTAGCGTATGTAAGCATACACTCCGCCCGATCATTCGGATTTTTCGACGTTTTTATTTTCTGCTCTAAAGCATACATTTTTTTGGCAAAGTTCAACTTGTAATCTTTCGGTTCCGGTTTATAATATGGATATACATTGGTTGTTTGCATAAACTCGTCCGATACTTGACTCAAGTAATGAATGGCCTCTTTATATCTCATCGCCGCCAATAGTTGGGTACCGATGATTTCATAGAAATATTCCATATTGACATAACTGCGCTCATTCAAGAAGCGGTCAAAATAGCATAACGGATTTTGCATGCGGACAACCAATCGCTCGATATGCTGTACTCCAAGCGAATCAAGATTGATGAAGAAATCATTGCTGTAATCATAATCATTAATACCACCCACCCCCGGTCTAAAAAGTGCCTTTGACTCTGAACAATAAATTCTTCGAGAATTTCCCCAATCTACTATAGTAGCAGGATAACTCCAGAACTTCCCTACAAGATTCAACACCCGATTGTCTGCCATATTCAGTAATTGCAATGCCCGCGTTTGGTAACCGGAAGCAATGCATTTAGGAACCACTTGTGAAATGACTATTTTACGCATCATATCACCCCAATAATATGAACTACGATTACAAATGTAGTCCTCTATGTCGCTATAATACACAGAATCCAAATTTATGACAATCTTTTGGTCCAGCCAACTCAATTCATTATAAAGGTAATTCTCGAAATCGGCATCGTATTTTACAGCAGATTTTGCTTTCAGATAAATGTCAAATACACGGATAGCATCTTTTAAATCTTGTCCGGCAGGCAATTCCCTTGCTTGTCGGATATATTCCAACGCTTGCACCGTATCACGCAATTTATCGGACAGAAAAGAAGCCGTATAATACCAGACAGCAAGATTTTTCGCTTTCCCTTCGTCCAATACATTAAGGGTGAAATCGTATAATGTTTTCAGATTCTTTTTAAAATGATCGTTCTTTTCTGTATAGAAACGATTGAATCTATATCTCTCTCTATACATCTCTATATCATAATGTATTATATTCTGCATCAAATGAAACAGCCTTTTATCGTTCGGCTCCCTTTGGTACAGGATAGGTAGCATATCATAGCTGTCATAAGTTTTTCCTTCTTTGTTCATACAGAAAACGTATGAGACGATATCTCCGGTTTCTGTAAACATCCTTTTCGCTTTTGTTATCTCACCGATATGATAATATGCCCCTGCCGCATAATTTTTAGCCATTTCCTCTATCACACCTTTGTGAAAGAAATTCTTCCGCTCCAACCAAATGTTCAGACATTCATTATATTGGCGCAAGGAAATAAGCGCACGCATCATTTGAAGCGTATAACGGTCAAACAAGCGTTTCCCCTTGTACTCCTTGGCTTTTTCCACAATTTCCGTCAAAAGGGTGTTCTCTT
>OGDA01001070.1_pt1 | contig 10460 bp, 8 predicted proteins | sample 1570281 | NCBI WGS metagenome assembly OGDA01 (sample SAMEA2582184, study PRJEB24529) | metagenome
AAGTTAATATCCTGAAAGCAGGAAGTTAACTTCCTGCTTTCAGGATATTAACTTTCTCTTGCCAAGAAGTTAGTTCTTTGTTTTTACGATGTTAACTTCCTGTTGCCGACTTCCGGATTTCATGGTATAAACAGACTCAATATTTGCATTTCGCTTGCCGATCCACTCCTGTTTCACTATTTTTTTGAAAACAGAGAGTTATCCCAAGATCACTTTTTCCCACTTTTTAATATAGATTTCGAGATATTGCTTACATAATAACAATCGGTAAGTATAGATACCGATGCTACTTTCAATGTCTATCCAAATCCCTATTCAGACACCTGCTTTTATAGATATGAACAATTAATGCCTATCATAGCCTTTTCAACCTAAATTATATATTGGTCTAACTTTGTTTATACGCACTATGTATTTGAGAACACTCCTTCTCCATGACACCCCTGCATCACATTGGCTTGCAGGCTTCCCCCTGCATTCCCTTATAGCCCAATGTCTTTACTAACTTGCGCTCCGTGTGGCACATCTGCAAACAAATGTCTAATCTTTATCTCCGAACTCTATTGAGCGAAAACGGGTTTGTAAGACCTTCAATCGTTCCATCAGTTCCCCGAACTCAAGAGAGGCTCCATAGATAAAACTATTCTGCATTTCCTTGTAATCAGTTTCATACTGGGGTAGCAATACTTCTTTGGGTAGAATGGTGATAGAATCTGGTAAATCCTTGTCATAATCAACGTAGCCGACATGGTAAAATTTTCGGCGATGTTCAACTATTTCGTGGTAGAGAGCTGCATCGTTTATGGCAAGATCCGCATAAGGTGTGTTCATCAGTTTTTCTAAATCATAGAAATGCCGAGTCATCCTTCGTGTTCTAGGCTTTTCTTTTTGAAACTCTTCATTGAGAAGAAATGCTTTTTCCAAAAATGTCCTAGTAGGACTGACCGTACGGATGGTCTGCACCAAATCTGAATCTACATCTTCACCCACATATGTTTGTTCAATAAGCGACGAGATTCTCCTCATCTCGTATGGCTCAGACATTGACAAGATACTGATTTCTATTTTTACTGTCGGGATAGCATATGCAGCCTGACTATTGTAGATTGAGGAGTATTGCACGTAAAGCACAGAAGGGTCTTTGTCGTGTGGCACTTTTCTCGGTTCTCCATTTTCATCAAGTATATCATTGTCAGAGAGTACGGTCACGTTAAGTCTAAGCTCTGCCAGTTTCGCTTCCAACTCGTCTTTGAACTCTCCGAACAAAAAGTCTTGTCCTTTCTCGCGGAGATTATGGATTTGTGTATTGCTAGTGCAGTTTGCACAGGAAAGTTTTTTAACGTTCAGAAAATAGTCCCGACTCAAAACCAAATCAATATCCTCACTAAAGCGGTTGATGATGTCCCATCCTTTACTGAGGCTCGTCCCCCCTTTGAACAACAGATATTCTGACACGCTGGTATGGAACAGGGCATACAACACAGTCGTTACCCACCAGTCTTTTTCTGCAGCTGCGAGTTATTTTTTCCTAATCTGTTGTACTACTGTATTTTCCATTAATAATCCGCTTTAATAAAGGTCGGAATGATTGCAAATATTTCCGACTATAAAGCTACTGCTTTTATTTCAATTGACAATGGTTTAGACCATCAGATTTTGTTTTTGACCGAAATCGTGAAGTTTTGTTGTCATTCAAATCGTACTTCCATGAAATTGTTTATGTCTTGTATTAGCTAACATGGTTATGAAGTAGTCTTTCAAATTTCATTATAATATAGGTAAATAATATGTTTTCACACAACCTTCAAAACGAAAGATTGTTTCCCAAATATGTAATCCAAATGATCTCTTATGAACCAAAAGCGCAATCAAACCAAAGTCGTAAACGTGTTTACCGTATTTATGGTAATGCTGATATTGTATTTTATCGTGGGACTTTTCACCGTCATCAATCAACAATTCCAGATACCGTTACAAACAGCTATGCTGCCCCACGATGGTAATATCACCAATGCATTGGTGACAATGCTGAATTTTTCATGGTTTCTTGCCTATCCCCTATCCGAAGGATTCGGAACACGATGGCTGGAAAAATACGGATACCGAAAAACATCTTATCTTGCCTTACTGATACTTATCGCCGGACTGGCGATCTACGAAGCAGCTGTGCTTTTCCATATATATACGCCCATGCAGGTCTCCATCATCGGAAACCACATTTCTGTCGGCTTTTTCATTTTTCTGATCGGCTCTTTTGTGATCGGTGTAGCCGCAACGATCCTGCAAGTAGTGCTCAATCTATATCTCACAGTTTGCCGGATTGGTAAAACAACAGCCTTGCAGCGACAGATGATCGGCGGAACAAGCAACTCGATAGGTATGGCTATCGCTCCGTTGGTAATCAGTTATCTGATATTTCACGGAACACCTTTGCACGACATCGTGACGAAGCAGTTCATTATTCCACTGATCATATTGATTCTGATCATGCTGATTATTACTCTTTTAGTTGGTAAAACACAAATGCCTTCTATCGACAATGTACGCCAAGCACCGGGAGAAAAATTTGATAAAAGCGTATGGTCCTTTAGAAACCTGAAATTAGGGGTATGGGGTATTTTCTTCTATGTAGGCATCGAGGTGGCCGTCGGAGCTAATGTCAATATGTATGCATCCGAACTCGGAGGATCGTTCGCCTCAAACGCTACCCACATGGCTGCCTTATATTGGGGATTGCTGTTATTGGGACGCTTCTTAGGCTCCTTTATCAAGCAGGTCCCTTCCGAAAAGCAACTGGTGATAGCCTCCATCGGAGCCATCGTACTACTCGTGCTTGCTATGCTGACGGCCAATCCCTGGATATTGACATTGATAGGCTTTTTTCATTCCATCATGTGGCCGGCCATTTTTACATTGGCAACCGACCAACTGGGGAAATATACCACTAAGGCATCCGGAGTGCTGACAATGGGAGTCATCGGCGGAGGTATTATCCCTCTTTTACAAGGAATCTTTGCCGATGTGATGGGTGGCAACTGGCTTTGGACATGGCTGTTGGTCATCGCCGGGGAAGCTTACATTTTGTATTATGGCCTAAATGGATACAAACAACATTAAACTCTATGATAAACTTCATCAAACGGTACTCTGCCCCGTTCACCCCAGATTCCTTTGTTTCCATCCCGTATTCCACAGGCGATCACCATGTTCACTTCGGCCCCATGAGGCAACTTCAATAGTTTCTTCATTTGTTTGCTGTCAAAGCCCTCCAAGGGACAGGTATCATATCCTTCGTTTGCCATGGCAATCATAAATGTCTGGGCAGCCAGTGCACAAGATTTGTGGACGACAACACGCATATCACTTTCGGAAACTTCACGCACAATGGGGCGGAAAAGGCCGATAGCCTTAGCCAATACAGATCTCAGGAGTCCCAGTATCCTAAAAAAGCGGGCATACAGAAACGGCATTAGCTTTCCATAATAGAGCTCTCTGTCTTTAATACGTTTTTCCTGACGTTCTTTGGGACTGTTTCGTCTCACGTTTCCTCTTTCAAAATCAAGCACGAACTTTGCCCGGCTCCGGTATAAATCCTGACGCGTAACAAAAACAACAACCTCTGAAGCCGTTGAAGTTGCGGTCTGATCAAGGCAGGCTTTGGATATTTTTGCCAGCAATTCCGGCTGTATGACTTGATAAAACTCCCACAATTGCATATTTGAACTGTTAGGCGCCAATGTTGCCAGTTCCAGACAATGTTTCACTTTCTCAGGGTCCAACGGCTTCGTTTTATCAAACACCCGCACGGAACGACGATAATTTAAGACTTCTTCTAAATTCATTTCCTATAATAATCAAAATTACTTTTCGCGACTCAACTGCCGCATTACAACTTCTGCCATTTCTTTTGAACTGAACGGGTTTTGTCCCGTTATCAGGTTACAGTCCACCACTACTTTCGAGGTCATCGGAATCAATGCCTTCTCGTAGTCGGCTCCTTTCTTTTCGAGTGCAGCCTCAAGGTCGAAAGGTACTTCCTTTTTTCTCCCGGCCAAACTTTCTTCAAACCAAGAAAAGCCTGTGATCTTTTTATCTTTGATAAGATACTCTCCTCCGGACAGTTTAACATTCAAAAGCCCGCTTACACCATGACAGATGGCCGCTACTGCTTTATCACTCTCATAATGCTTTTCAATAATCGCCTGCAATACAGTATCGTCAGGAAAATCATACATCGCACCATGACCACCTGCCAAATAAACACAGTCAAATAGCTGTCCGGAAACTTCGGCTAAATTTTTTGCATGCTGCAATTCACGCCTGAATTCAAGATCATCCCAATAATCCTTCGAAAGTTTGTCCAACATCATCGGTTTTAGACTCTCCGGATCAACAGGAACATTGCCGCCCTTGGGGCTTGCGACGGTTATTTCATACCCTGCCTCTTCGGCACAATGATAGATATGGGTCAACTCACTGAGCCATAACCCTGTTTGCAGGTTACCATCGGCATACATATCGGTTCCGGTTACAACAATCAGCATCTTTAAAGCATCCATAATATATTTTTTTATAGTGACGTGATATAGAAACATACCTACAACCGACTTGTTATCTTGCTAACCGGAGTTTTAACTTTATTTTCGGTGGCTACGGTCATCTGAATCTTTAGCAACCGGATCTGTCATCAGAGGGTTTCAAGCTGCCGCTTCGCACATTCGTATCCTTCCTCATAGAGATCGGTCAGTTTTTGAATATCACGTTCAATGCGGTCCACTACAACAGGCTTCTGAGGACGGATGACAAGGATGTCCCCCTCCTCTTCCATACGCTCTACCATCTCTAACTGTTCATTGTACGCAGCACAACGCCGACTTAACGCTTCCCGCATCTTGGGGTATTTACGATAGACAAAAGGAGGAATACGGATGTCTTTGTTCTCTTTCCGATAACCACGATTCCGGGTGAGGACAACTACATTATTCCGATATCCGTCGTGTATGGCACGTTGCAAAGGAATTGAATCTACAATGCCGCCATCCAGCATAGGGATGCCGTCTACATAAGCTATGGGACAAACGAAAGGAAGGCTGCTGGAAGCACGGACAATGTCGATTACACGGTTCTTATCCTTTTTTTCCTCAAAGGAATCGGGTTCCATGAAAAGGCAATTGGTAAAAGCCATCTCATATCGTTCGGGCGAATCAAAGTATGCCTGATAATCGTAAGGAAGAATATGTTCGGGAAATTCCGTAAAGAGAAGATCGAAGTCCAGGATATTCCGTTTCTTGAGCAAATGCTTCAATCCGATATAATGGTACTTCTCTAACAAGTCGATGTTACTGTACTTGGCCCGTCCACGCTGGCGAGACATATACGAAAGCCCGTTGCAAGCTCCCGCAGAGACCCCGATTGTATAGGGAAAACGAATATCATGGTCCATCAGATAGTCCAGTACCCCACAGGTAAATACGCCACGCATACCTCCTCCTTCGAGTACCAGACCGGTTTGATTATCAATTGTCATCTTTCAAAATAATTAGTCGTTAGAATTCAGTAATCAATACGAATCAGCAGTTGTCGGGTTTGAAACTTCAACCCTTCTTAGGCCTCCGGATGACCAACAGTGAAGGCAAATCGCGGAACACCTCTTCTTCTTCGGACAGCTTCGTATAAGATAAGTGACTCATCACAAGCAAGCCATCCTTCGCTGCCGAAGTCAGATTGGCAGCACCACTAAAAGGCTGCGTCCGGATCTGAGACGAATATTTTGCCAAGATCGGATCGGTCGATTGCCGGAAAGCTTCATCATCCGTATCAAAAAGGAAGAGATGAACCTGTGCTCCCCCTTCCAACATACTTTCAAGATAAGTCAACAAAAAAGCATCAATCACTCCCCCCAGTACGAAAGAGACGGGGGAGCTGCCGCTATAGCCACGATTGACAAAAACAGCAACCGGACATTTCACCTGCTCCATTACATCGTCTATCTTATCGCGAAACAGAGAGAGCCACAGCACCCCATTGCTTCCCGCAGTATCCGGCCTGTACTTGCTACCGGCTCCCAACAGAAACATATCGGGACGCTCTTTTCGTGCCAACCGGATCATATCCTGTACCAATTTATCGGTTACCCGGTAACGATTCTCAACGCTAAGTCCCAATTCGGAAGCTTTTTCGTCCACGAGGGAAAAACTATCTCGGGCATACTGTTCTGCATTCAGGGGGTTCAGATCCGTACCCACTGTATGGGCAGCAACGACCTGGGCAGCTTTCATCTTCTTTCCGAACAATAAGAAAAAGATGGAAAGCAGGCTGCGTCCCGACTCCGGCCTGCCAAAACAGAAGACCAGTTTCAGCTTGGCCGACAAGCGTTCTTCACGACGGGCAAAAATCCGTTCGACAAGGTGTAACAACGGAGTCGTCATAAAAGTAGTTACCAATGCCATAATGACGAGGATTACAAAGATAGAAGGCGGAAGTACTCCCATTTCGTATCCGATATTCAGTGCCACCAGTTCCATCAGTCCCCGTGTATTCATCAGCGTACCGATAGTAAAACTGTCTTTCCAGGACTCGCCTACCAAACGCGCGGCAACAGCACATCCTCCCAGTTTTCCTGCTACGGCAACCGTAATCAGCAGCAGGCAGACACCCCAAAGCGCCGGACTGTTGATCAATCCGATCTCGGTACGCAATCCTGTAAAGGCAAAGAAAAGAGGAAGAAAAAAGACAAGGGCAATATCTTCTACTTTTTCCATCATCACCTTGCGGAATCCGATGCTGGGCGGCATCACCACTCCTGCCATGAAAGCACCGAACAGGGCATGAATACCGATAATCTCGGTAAGCGTGGAAGAAATGATGAGAATCAGCAGAATCAGCGCCACAAATGTTTTGTTAATCACCTCCTGATTGGCATACACCTCTCCCACTTTCTTGAGGAAAGGACGTACCACCATAAACATGATAATGATATAAAGAGCCGTCAGCCCGATGGCGTAAAGGGCACTGGCAAACGTTCCCGCCTTGGCTATGGCGATGACTACAGCCAGCAGACACCAGGCAGTGACGTCATCATTGGCAGCCGAAGCAATGGCCAAAGTTCCCAAAGAAGTCTTTGTCATATTCCGTTCCTGAATGATGCGTGCCAATACCGGAAAAGCGGTTATACTCATTGAGATACCGATGAAGAGGGCAAACGGCAGAAAGGCGGTCTGGGCAGCCGCATACTCTTCATAAATCCAGTAGGATGCCACGATGCCGAGGCAGAACGGAACCAATATACCCGCATGGCTGATGACCAATGTTTCGTTTATCTTGTTTTTGAGTACGCTAAAGTCTAGTTCCATCCCGATTACGAACATGAAAAGAACCAGTCCGACCTGGCTCAGCAACTCCAGATTGGTAAGAGATTCGGGAGGGAAAAGGGCTTGAAACACATCCGGAAAAAAATAGCCTAACACAGAAGGCCCCAACACAATACCCGCCACAATCTCACCAATCACCCCGGGCTGCCCGATGTGCTTGAACAGAAAGCCGAAAAGCCTTACCATCAGCAGGACAGCAATGATCTGTATCAGCAATATACTCAAGGGATGATGCAAGTTGTCGGTGACAAACTGACAAAACATAGTGAAAGGAGTGTCTTCTGCGACAGTTGACGATGCTACCGCATGGTGTGAAAAACGATCTCCCTCCTCGATAGCCATGTAAATAAGCACCCCGAAAAGGAGCAACATAACCGCATAAATAAGATAATTCTTTTTGGCTCTCTGCATACAAGCATATTTTTTTGTGAAGTGTGTCTATGCAAAGATAAAACAAACCAAAATAAAAAATAGTTTTAGAGTAAGTTTAAATCTATTCGAAATAGTATTTTCACCACAGAGCAGACAAAGCAGGCGAAGACCGGGATGAAACCGATTCGTGGCGGCACAAAGCCATAACACACTCAAAAGCAACACTATACAAATACAAAAATAGGTTTTAAATCAAAGGTGTTTTGGTTTAAAAGGTAAGCCCCGTTAATTTAAAACCAACGGGGCAGTGCTTCGAAACCTATCAAAAAGAAACCTTGAGCTTGCCTTAAAAGAATAAAATCATTCTCCTGTTTGCAAATACATTTCATACACAGACTTCAGGATTGGAAACATTCAACAAACATCTACACGATAAACCTATCCAGCAAGTATGCCTAAACTCGTATTCGCCACAGGTCACACTGATAAACATAATTAGTTATCAACATATTAAGTTCACTCTACCTGACGTTGTGTTACTCTGTAATGAATTATTTCTGACTTAGAACGCAAAGTCACGAATATGGGCAAGCTTATCACAGAGATTCACCATACAACAGCACTAAGACTAAAACGTATTGGAAATCTGGTAATTAATGCAATAAAAAGCACAGAGAACGCAACTAAAACATTTTGTAATTAAAGACTCTTTAAAAATATTTGTGAAACAGTTCTTCTCTTTTACATTTTTTGTTATCTTTGCCATAAATAGGCAACTCTTATTAACAGATAGCTACAAAAAAATGAACTGTTATCTTTGATATGGCATCTAGAAATTCGTTTGAGAAACACACTTTTTTCTCGCCAGCCAATGGGGCTGACGACCGCGAAGCGTATCAAAAAAATTGGGTAGCGGTCTATACCAGACCCCGAAGTGAAAAGAAAGCAGCTGAAGAACTCAATAAAGCCGGTATAGAAGTATATCTGCCGATTCAAAAACAGATCAGACAATGGAGTGATAGAAAAAAAGCGTTGAAGTAGTAGTTATACCTCTGATAGTCTTCGCGTATTTGAGTATAAATGAACTTTTGACTCTTAAGAAGCACCCCCTCGTCCAAAAGATTCTATCGCGTCCGGGAGAAAAGGATGCTGCCGTAATCCCCATGGATGAAATCGACAAGTTGAAATTCATACTTGGCCAATCAGATAGTCCGGTATCATTTGACGCAGGAGTATTCTCCGTAAAGAATACCGTCAGGGTTATCCGGGGACCACTAATGGGATTACACGGTACAGTAATGGAGTACGCAGACGGTTCATCCGAGCTCGTTGTAAGCATAGATTTCTTAGGTGGTGCCCGTCTGAAAATACAGAAATCCGATTTAGAACTATTGAAATAGCATCTCCGTTAACATGAACACAACATTCCAAGAATACATATCCGACAAGATCCGAAATCCAAAACACGTTTCTATTGTAGAGAAAGACCTTGTTTCCGCAGTCGATAAATTTAACTTAAGCGGTGGCGTCAGCTTGATGTACATAAATGAAGACAATATTACTTTATACGGTTGTTTCGTGAACATCAAAACTCAGCCATCGAAAATAAGCATACGCTCAATAGGAGACGAGACGCCTCATAATCTCAAAATACTATTGAAAGCCGACAAAAGAGCAAAAACTGAACGCGACTCTCTGTTCTCTTTGGAAGCCGGCACCGGCAAACTATTATTTGATGATTATTTTTCAAATTATTGTTCTCTTCATGCACTGTTAGGCTGCCTCCGGGATATATTTACGCAAATTGACTTACTTCAAGCGAATACATTGATCGTTAAGAGTCTCTTTTATCAAGACATTCCGCTAAGATATATACTCGAGTCCATGACATCGAATACAATCTTTATTGACAGCAATTCTACTGATGTGTCTGTAAAAGGAAGAATAGACATCCATCCGCTTCTCCTAAAAAACGCAGTCGGAATAGTATTCCCTCTGGACACTATAAAAGGTGTTATGCTCAACAAGAATGAGATTTATGTACCTTTAGATTCCATTACACTCAACTCAACATTCTACGGACGAATGATATGGAGAGATTTATTGGGAGAATTATCCGTATCATCTGAAAACGATGTTCTTATAGACGATGTTTCTTGTCGCCTGATCAGACTGACGCCACATATCGACGGATATGGCAACTTGTTCATAACAATAAACTCAATACTTGACCGTGAATCAATTACTAGACTTATAGATGGTCCCGGATTGTCGCATCTATCAGCCAAACAAATTCCGGAAATGGTAAGAGAAACGGTCGCGCGCCCTATCTCAGTCACCCCCCATCAAGAAAAGCAACTCAGAAAACAAAATACCGTAAGCACCGTCCCTAAATCTCCGGCAAAGGGGCCTCAATCGAAAAGCCTCCCATCCGGTAACGATAGTCTTGTGTTTGATGGAGTTATAATCCCATTGAAGAGCATAGAGATAAATCTCCAAAAGATGAAAAAAGAGGAGATAAAAAAGCATCTTAGCATGCTGAATAAAATATTTGAGAAGATGACTTCTGGAGAACGGATAGTGACAGATACGAATTTATGGATCTCTGAGTACCCCAAAACATCAAAGCAAATGGCATACCGAAAATTGATTGAATATATGTATTCGTTAATGGACGCAAACAAAGGGCAGGTTTTCGAATTGAACAAAAATGTTTAC
>OGDA01001083.1_pt1 | contig 10380 bp, 8 predicted proteins | sample 1570281 | NCBI WGS metagenome assembly OGDA01 (sample SAMEA2582184, study PRJEB24529) | metagenome
TATAAACACTTCCCCGGCATTGGCAAGACTGACGTAGACTTGCACGCGGACACAAGCATTGTTCCTGTATCTAAAGAAATGCTGCTTTCAGAGGACACAAAGGTATTCGTAGACCTCATTAAACAGTCTAAACCGAATACCTATACAATTATGGTGTCTCATGCGATGTACCCACAAATCGATCCAGACCATCCCGCTAGTTTATCAAAAGCAATCATTACAGATTGGTTGCGCAAGGATATGGGCTACAATGGCGTTGTGGTAACGGACGATATGGACATGGGTGCCCTTGCAAAACACTATACCTTTGGTGACATGGCGGTGCAATCCATCCTCGCAGGTAGTGACATCTTGCTTGTGTGCCACGAATACGAACACATGCAAGCGGCTTACAATGGCCTTATGAAAGCCGTGAAAGACGGTCGTATCTCGAAAGAACGACTCGATGAATCGGTGAAACGTATCTTGCTTATGAAAATGAGCAAAATTTAGAATCATTACAATAGAAAAATATATAGTGTATACATAACGAGCTATCAAGGATTTTAATAAACCGATAGAGAATTAATAGGTAAAGTGATTCTCTATCGGTTTGTTTTTCGTTAGGAGTGAGGTATATGGCTCGGAGAATAATGTTGAACGGTACGTCTTATTTTGGGCAAGGCGCGATTCAGGAGATTGTAAACGAAATTAAGAATCGCCATTTTAAAAAGGTTCTCGTTACGTCTACACCTGATTTATTCGAGTTTAAGGTAGCTACAAAGGTAACAGACCTACTTGATGCGGCAGGCATTGCTTACGATGTGTATGATAATATTAAGCCAAATCCAACCATTGAAAACGTAACGTCTGGCGTGGCTGCTTGTAAGGCGGCAGGCGCTGAAGCTATCGTTGCTGTAGGCGGTGGCAGCGCTATCGATACAAGTAAGGCTATTGCTACGATTATGACGAACCCTGAGTTTGGAGATGTACGCAGCCTGGAAGGCTTAGCGCCTACTAAACATCCATGCTTACCGATTATCGCTGTGTCTACCACATCTGGTACGGCTGCAGAGGTTACCATTAACTACGTTATTACAGACGTTGAAAAGAATCGCAAATTCGTTTGTGTTGATCCGCATGATATTCCAATCGTAGCTATCGTAGACCCTGACATGTCCGCATCAATGCCAACAGGACTTTGTGCGTCTACCGGTATGGATGCGCTCGTTCATGCTGTAGAGGGGTACATCACAAAAGGTGCGTGGGAGCTAACGGATATGCTTCACTTGAAAGCTATCGAAATCATCGGACGTTCCTTGCGCAGTGCCGTGGCTGGTGATTATGCAGGCCGTGAAGCTATGTCCTTAGGTCAATACATCGCGGGCATGGGCTTCTCCAACGTAGGTCTCGGTATTGTTCACTCTATGGCGCATCCATTGAGTGCTGTGTACGATATTCCTCATGGTAAGGCTTGTGCTATGCTTTTAACAGCGGTATTGAAATTCAATGGCCCTGCTACAGGTGAAAAATATCGTGAAATCGCTCGTGTTATGGGCGTTCCTGATGTAGATAGCATGGATCAAGAAACCTATCGTCAAGCAGCAATCGATGTCATCCAAAAGTTAGCTGATGATGTAGGCATTCCTAAATCCCTTAGCGAAGCGGGCGTGAAACGGGAAGATATTCCATTCCTCGCTGAATCTGCTTTCAATGATGCATGTACACCTGGCAACCCACGAGATGCATCTCTTGAAGAAATCATTGGCATCTATGAATCCATATTCTAATTAGTGTCTTTACATATTTCAAATGCCTCCGAATGTGTAAAGAAAATACATTTACACACTTGTTTAACAAAACTAGCCATCTCATGTTAGAGGTGGCTAGCTTTGTGTTTAAAGCGCTATCTATTGTTTTGTGATTCGGACCTTTGACCTCGTGTTCAGTGAGAAAGCTATTTTTATACATAATCCTTTCTTGAAAATGGTGGTTTACATAAGTATACTAAGGATATGAATAGATAGTTTGACTGAGAGCCGAGCGATTTTGGTAGATGGCACTCAATGACTAGGTGCTTAGTTCAACTCGTTAAATCGCTGAGATGGTTACATGGGATGTTTAGATAGGTGTTAGATAGTAATGTTAAGGAGAATCTTATGAAATTATGGAAATTTAATAAGCGTAGTTCTACCTTGGCAGATATGTCTATGAATCGTGTGCTTTTAACGGAGCTCATTGCAAAGGGGGCCCTTGTTGGGGTGATTGCAGGCTTCTTTGGGGCATCATATCGCTATTTGATACTTGAATCAGAGCATATCAGGTGGCATTTGATGGATGGTATTACTATGGAATGGGCCATAGGTTGGCTTGTGACCATGGTCATTTTTGCGTTTATCGTAGATCGATTGCTCGCGTGGGCCCCATTGTCCGGTGGTTCAGGGATTCCTCAAATCGAAGGGGAAATGCTTGGACTCTTTGATATGAAGCCCTATCGGACACTAGTATCTAAAATGATTGGTGGTGTACTGACCGGTTTTGCAGGATTTTCCGTAGGTCGTGAAGGGCCAGCCGTACAGATTGGTGGTTCTGCTGGGAAGATTGTGTCTTACTGGATGAATTCGGGGCTACGAGAACAGCGTATTTTGACATCTGCAGGTGCTGGAGCAGGCTTAACAGCCGCCTTTAGTGCGCCTGTATCGGGGGCAATGTTCGTCTTTGAAGAGGTGCATAAAAGCTTTTATCCGTATCTTGTTGTGCCCACCTTTGTGGCGACCTTGATTTCTAACTATATTACGGTGAGTATCTTTGGTCTTACACCAGCACTGGGCTTTACGGTGACCTCAGGGGTTCCTCTTGAATATTTTCCAATACTGGTCATGGGTGGGGGTATCATGGGGCTATGTGGGGTGTTATTCTGCCGTATGATTTTTGCTTTCAAGAGGTTCTTTGACTGGCTCAGATGTTCTAGGTTCTTAAAATTAGCCCTTACTTTCGTGGCGGTGGCGGCCATTGGCTTTGATTCGCAGCTCCTCTTGGGCGGAGGCAATGACCTCGTGGGTCAGCTTGCCTTTCAATCCCACGGTGTATTGCTCTTAGGTGGCATCGTATTAGGCAAGATTTTACTTACCACCTTCTGCTATGGCAGTGGTGCTCAAGGGGGCATATTTTTGCCCATGCTCGTAATTGGTGCTGCAACAGGTGCTTTTTGTGAAAGCTTACTTTCAACCTTAGGACTTATTTCTCCTGATTTTGTACCACAGTTCGTTATCTGTGCTATGGGTGGCATGTTAGCGGCCGCTATGCGGACCCCAATTTTGGCGATTTTGCTCGTTCTTGAAATGACGGATAGTTTCTCTAATATTTATGCTATCGGTATCGTTACGCTCGTGGCCTATCTTGTGGCGGAGCTTTTAAAAGAACCGCCGATTTACGATTCCTTGTTGCAAGCCATGAGTGGTCAAAGCAATCTAGAATCGGTGCAAACCTTCTTTCAAACGAAGGTGCCTGTGGTGGCAAATTATACGGATGTACAGCTACAAGACTTGGCATTACCAGATGGTACATTGATCGTAAGTATTCGCCGTAATGGTACCTACATTGTGCCATTAGGCGATGTAAAACTCGAGCCAGGCGATGAATTACAAGTCTCCTGTGAACGTGGCCGATTGAAGGCGGCTAAGGAATTTTTCCAATCAAATTAGTCATTATATCTAAAGCTAATCGTTGATTCGTGGTATATATTAGGAGTAGTTTATGAAAATTGTGAAAGCTACTGAGTCAGATGTATTGGATCTGTACCGTTTGCAATTGCTTACATTTGAAAGCGAAGCGGAGATGATTGGAAGTCGAATGGTTCCTGCATTGATGGAGTCGGAAGAGGAGTTTAAAGCTACTTTCACCCAATGGCATACCTATAAACTGGTAGATGATGCGGGAAGAATCATCGGAGGTATTCGCTATCAATATGACGATGGCGTGGTAGAGGTCGGTCGCTTGATGGTGCATCCAGACTATCGGCAACAAGGGCTGGCTCGGGAATTATTAGCTTTCGTAGATGAACAATGCAGTCAAGATCGGCGCGTATTATATACATGTACGAAAAGCTGGATCAATATAAAGTTATATACAAAAATGGGGTATAAAGCCGTTAGAGAAATACAGGATGAAACGGGATTATCTTTTGTATATATGGAGAAACAATAATTCAAACGGCATGGGAGGGGTTAATGTGCTTGATAATATAGTGGTATTCTATATATTTTTTACCATAGTTGGCTTTTTAGCTGCTATGATTGGTACCATCATCGGTGCCGGTGGAGGACTTGTCTTTGTGCCTCTCTTTATGTACTGGTTCCCAGAGTGGTCTCCGTCCATGGTCGTAGGAACATCGCTTTTTTCTGTTATGTGTAACGCCATTTCTGGATCTATAGCGTATCTTAAGCAAAAAAAGGTATACATTAACGCTGCTATCATCTTTAGTCTTGCTACCTTTCCGGGGGCTATTTTAGGTGCCCAAATGTCTGGATGGTTCTCTGGTAAAGGCTTTATGTTTGCCTTTGGATGCTTTATGCTGTGTGCATCCGTATTGATTGGTTTTAAAAATTTTAGAAAAGGGGAAAGAAAGGAAGAAAGCCTTACTCTTGAGCAGTTGAGCTATAGTAAACCTATCGGTATTAGTATTAGCTTTTTTGTTGGCTTTATTTCGAGTATCTTTGGTATCGGTGGTGGCCTCATCCATGTGCCGGCTTTGATTTATCTCATGGGCTTTCCTACCCATATGGCAACGGCTACAAGTCAATCTATTCTCGCCGTATCAACAACGGTGGGGGTTATTACACATTTAATTGAAAGCCACATCATATTTAGTATTGCTATCCCTACTAGTATTGGCGCTATCTTTGGTGCTCAAGTAGGTGCTCGTATTGCAAAACGTCTCAAAGCAAAAGCTATCCTCGCCCTCATGAGCATAGCTGTCTTTGCATTGGCGGTACGCCTCATTCTTAAATCTGGTATCTTGGGATGATATAATTTAATACAAGCCCTCTAATGGTGATTCGTAAGCATGTTACCATTAGAGGGCTTTCTGTATTTTCAGCATTTTATAAAAGGGTATAACTAAAAGTCATAGAGAACTATAAATGAGAATAAAAAAATTAAAACATATAAATCATACTATTTTATGCATAATGTTAGTAATGTATTTACTATAGAATTATAGGTAGTACGAATCGTTAGTTAGAGCGTTTTTAGCAGATAATTACTGACTATATCTATACATGCTTAATAAATAAGGAGTCTTGATTGTATATGAGGAAAAATGGGTACATGATAATGCTAATGAGATGTACTTTCAACTGAGGGAATAAAAGGGTAATGCATATCGATTTTTATTAGAAGAGATATAAATTATGCATAATTATAGTGAGGAGAATGAGAACGGCGTATACTAAAAGTAATAGATTCCTTAAGAAAGGATAGGAGGAAATACAAGTGAGTACACTTATTAGAGATTATGAACGTTTTGCCAAAGAGGCAAATGAGATTTGTAAAGGTCGCGTATATACCGATCATTTACGTCGTTATGCATATGGCGTTGATGCGTCTTGCTATAGCTATTTACCAAAGGTAGTTGTTAAAGCTGAAGATGAACGAGAAGTAAGACGACTTATTCGTTTGTGTCAACAATGTGGGACACCATTTACATTCCGTGCGGCCGGCTCCTCTTTGTCTGGTCAATGCTCCAGTGAAGATGTACTCATCGTATGTAATGATGGCTTCAAGAAAATGGAAGTTATCGATGATGGGAAAGCCTTGAAATGTGAATGTGGTGTTATCGGTTCCGATGCGAATGATTTATTGAAACCGTACAACCGCAAAATTGGTCCAGATCCTGCAACGCTTGCCACTGCATTAGTAGGCGGTATTTTGAACAATAACTCCTCTGGTATGTGCTGTGGTACGGCGCAAAACTCTTATAAAACAATTCGGTCCATTCGCGTTGTATTATTAGATGGCTCCATCCTTGATACGTCTGACCAAAAGAGTATTAATCAATTCCTTAAAGAAAAACCTCAAATGGTAGAGGATATCTTACAATTGCGTAAGGATATTTTGGCCGATGAAGAATTGACACACTTGATTCACCATAAGTACAAAATCAAAAATACCACAGGTTACGGCTTGAACTCCCTTGTTGATTTTGAAGATATTATCGATATCATCAACCACTTGTTCATCGGTTCTGAAGGTACATTAGGTTTCGTGTCTGAAATCGTATATAACACTGTTGAGGACGTACCGTATAAAGGCTGCGGTCTCATGTTCTTTAAAACATTGAACGATGCATCTCTTGCTGTTGTAGCCTTGGCTAATATGGGTCGCGATAAGGTTGTAGCTGCTGAAATGATGGACTATCAATCCCTTAAGGCCGTTCAAGCGCTAGACAATGTGCCTGACTTCGTTCGTGAAGTGCCTGAAGGTACAAGTGCTATCTTGTTCCAAACTGAAAGTTACTCCAAAGAAATTGTCGATGAAAACTTAGCTTTCATTAAAGACAAATTGAAAGATATTCCAACGGCTATCCCAAGTCTTTATTCTCAAGATCCTAAAGAATACGATTCCTGGTGGGCAATCCGTAAAGGTATCTTGCCAATCGTTGGTGGTCAACGTAGAAAAGGCACCACTGTTATTACAGAAGATGTATGCTTCCAAATCGAAGATTTCACGAAGGGCATCGAAATGCTTACCGAATTATTCCACAAATACGATTTCGTAGACGGTGGCGTGATCTTTGGCCATGCGTTATCTGGTAATGTTCACTTTAACATTACGCCTGATTTCAGTGATCCTAAAGATACTAAGAACTTTGGCGATTTGGTAAAAGAAATGTCCGAACGCGTTTCTGGCTTCGGTGGTTCTTTGAAAGCTGAACATGGTACAGGTCGCATGGTGGCACCATTTATAGAAATGGAATGGGGCCGTAAAGCGTACGAAATCAACCGTCGTATCAAAGCTATCTTTGACCCTGAACGCATTTTGAATCCTGATGTTATCATTACTGATGACCCAGATGTGTATAAGAAAAACCTTAAAGCTCAATGCGTTATCGATGATGCTTTCACAATCTGTATGGAATGTGGTTTCTGTGAAAAACATTGTCCAAGCCGCAATTTAACATTGACTCCTCGTCAACGTATCGCATTGTTGCGCGAAACAAAACGCCTTGAAAACGAAGGCAATTTTACATTGGCTGCAGAACTTAAAAAAGGCTATGAATACTTTGGTGTAGATACCTGTGCTGCGTGCTCCATGTGTAAAGGTCTTTGCCCGCTCAGCATCGATACGGCTCAAATTGCATTATCCATGCGTCGCATCGATCCTCCAGCACCAGAATTGGCTAAGAAGATTTACGATAATTTCCCTACTACACTTCAAATGGCTCGTGCCGGCGTAAGTCTCGAAGGTATTGCAGGCTCTATTGTTACACAAAAAGCGATTTCCAAGATTACAGAAGGCTTACATGGTGTAACTGGTATTACTCCGTACATTCCTAAGACTACGCCTAAGGCTAATCGTTACAGATTAAGAAGTCGCATTAAACCGACTAATTTTGAAAAGGTTGTATATTTTAGTACCTGTGCGAACCGCGCCTTCAAACCTAATCAAGGTTACGACGATGAACGTAGCTTGCAACAAGTAGTGGAAAGCCTTTGCAACAAGGCCCATATCGATATTATCTACCCTGAACATATTGAAAACCTCTGCTGTGGCTTGAGCTTTGAAAACTACGATGACGTTCATGAGCGTGCTGTAAAAGACTTACACGATGCGTTGATGAAAGCATCTCAAAATGGTAAATACCCAATCGTGATTGACCATAGTGCATGCTTTAATCATGCTTTCAAACATATGCCAGACTTAGAAATCAACGATATTTCTGAATTCTTGTGCAAATACGTTGTGCCTCATCTCGACATTGAAAAATGCGATGAACGCGTAATTGTACACAAACAATGTAAGATCAAATCCTTGAATAAATCTCAATATATTGAAGATTTGGCTCGTCTATGCACAGACCATGTATTCAACATTAAATCCTTTGCATGTGATGGCTTTGCTGGTCAAAAAGGGTTCTTCACACCAGAACTCAACAAATGTGCTACCAAAGACCTTGCAGCTGAAATCGCTGAATACGGTGCAACACTAGGCGTAAGCTCCAGCTCTACCTGTGAAATCGGCCTTGGCGAAAACGGGGGCATCCCATTCATTGGTGTTGCATTCCTATTGGACCGTTGCTCTAAGGCTAAGAAATAAGTCTTGTATATCTATTGCTATTTACGTTAATGGTGCTAGTAGTTTACACTAAGGGTACTAGTAGGTTGGGTTAAAGTAACTGGTAGTTTATGTTAATGTTGCTTTAATATTGCTCGTAAATTATGTTAAAACTACTAATAGTTTTTAGGAGTTTTATGAGATTTATTGCTAATTCTTTATTTTTCTAAGAAATGTGGTATACTAAACGTAGGTAGTAGAGTGTATGAAATTACCTGCAATATAACCAAAAAAAGGACGAGTGGCAGCTCGTCCTTTTTCTTGCTTATTTTTTGTTTTTATTGTTAAGCCAGTAGCTGTAGGTAGTTACAACTAAGGCAACAATAATAGGGGCAAGCAAGGTGCCCCAGAGTGCATAAAACAGCTCCTGCAATATACCACCTCCTTTCGGGAGGTATTTTATATTATATCATCATGCTATGGAGTCTTGTATATAATAAATGATTGGAGAATTTCTAATGAAGAAGGTTGTGCTTTTCTTTCTTTTAATAACAGCCCTTACGGGATGTGGATTGAATCAAAATACGAATAGTAATAAAACAGAATCAAATGCAACTAGTTCTGCTACTGGTTCCTCTACATCTGCTGCGGGAAACAGCCAAGCGACTACCAAGCAAGATGGACATCTAATTACAGCAAAGCAAGCCTTATCCGCTGGTGAGTATGCGAAAGCCATAGAGGAAGCTACAGCGTCCATTAAAAATAATGCTAATAATGCAGAAGCCTATTCTGTACGCGGCTTTGCAACAGCATTAAATGGTGATGCGGCTAAAGGGTTGACAGATACTAAAAAGGCTTATGATTTAGACCCTAATAATGTGGCTAATTACTATAACATGGCCATGGTATATAAGTTACAAGGACAGTTAGATGACTCTAAACAATGGTTCGAAAAGGTATTAGAAAAGGACCCTAGTAACACCTGGTCTGTGTATGGTATTGCTACCATTTATGCAGACCAAGGGGAAGATACTAAGGCCCTTGATTGGCTAGAAAAGGCTATAAAAATTGATCCTTCTGTAAAAGCTGTTGCAGCCGAACAAGACCATTTTGAACGCTTTCACAATAATAGGCGATTTAAAACATTGGTAGGATTATAGACATGGATGTGAAACAGATGATTCGCCTTATTATAAAGGTGATAGGATTTATATATTGGCTTATTTTTCTATACCTTGGCGGTCTAATGGTCGTAGACTGGTCAGGGTTTATGTCCCAACATAATATAGAAACACCCCTATTCCTTACATATTTGGTGTTTATAGGTTGTTTTGTAACGCCGTATATTATGCTGTACTGGAAGAAGCTAAATCCTAATGTGAAAGCTCCATTTTTTGTGAGGCATCTCTCCGTATATATGGCAAAATTAGAGGATTGTCATAGTATATGGTTTGATGTGCTATATGTGCTAAAATTATTACTCTATTTCGTAACGATTCTGTGGATGCTCTGCATCATGTACCTTACTTTACCAGTTATTTTATGGACAGTAGCTCTTTTTTGCTGAGCAATTGATGATGTAAATTACATTGTTTTCTCTACTAATGCTTCTTGTAAAAGTTGAGAAAAATTAATTCCTTTAGCCAATGCTCTGTCGTTAAGCCATGCAGGAATCGTTAGGGTTTTCTTTACGGACTTACTATTTTTAGCTAAATCAATATCTGTTTGAACTAATGTAGGATATGTTGTATCGGTACATGGTAAGCTGCGAATAGATGTGGGGGTAGGTAGAGTTTGTCCATCTTCTAAAGCGCCTAATATATAGAGTTCCATAGCCTCTTGTGCATTGGTTATTAATTCTGTTAGTGTTGAGCCCGTACTACTTGTATATTCTAAGTGTGGAGCCGGTGCTACTAGTGTATTCGAGATCTGGAAATTCGGCCCAGAAACCATCGGCATCATCATGGATTATAGCAGGGTATATAAATTTCATAGGTCCTCCTTATTTTAGTCCCGTACGTTTTAAGATGGCATTTAATAAACCGATAGGTACATCTTTCCCATGTACGGCAATAACTTCAACTTGATTATCCTTTTTTAAACGATGATGACTACCTCGTTGCCGTA
>OGDA01001085.1_pt1 | contig 10376 bp, 9 predicted proteins | sample 1570281 | NCBI WGS metagenome assembly OGDA01 (sample SAMEA2582184, study PRJEB24529) | metagenome
CAGAACACAACCTTCTAGGAAAAGCCGGAGAGGACGCCGCCGTCGACTATCTGGAACGGCATGACTACGTAATCCGGCATCGTAACTGGCGTAAAGGACATTTCGAACTGGACATTGTGGCAGCTAAAAACGGAGAACTGATTATTGTAGAAGTAAAAACCCGGAGCGATACGGACTTCGCACTTCCTCAAGACGCCGTCACTCCACAAAAAATCAGGCGCACTGTAATAGCAGCCGATACATATATCAGGTTATTCCAAATAGATGAACCTGTACGGTTTGATATTATCACCGTGATAGGCAAAACCGGAAATTTTAGAATTGAACATATAAAAGAGGCGTTTTATCCGCCATTATTTTAGAGTTTTATGAATATAGAATCAGCAAGAGAATACTGCCTCCGGAAAAAAGCAGTCACAGAATGCTTCCCATTCGACGAATATTCACTCGTCATGAAAGTAATGGATAAAATGTTCGCCCTGATCGATCTGGAAGGGGCCAATACGATTTCATTGAAATGTGATCCGGACTATGCCATCGAATTACGTGAGCACTATTCGGCCATCGAAGGAGCTTATCATTTTCACAAGAAGTATTGGAATCAAGTCTACTTTGACCGGGATGCGGATGACAAGCTGATCAAGCAACTGATAGATCATTCTTACGACGAAGTAATGAAGAAGTTTACCAAAAAATTACGTACCGAATATGATGCCCTACCCTGAATCTTTCCCTGTCCCCCTTATCCATATTGCAAAAGCAGACTCCACCAACGGTTATTTAAATGCCCTCTGCGAAAAGGAGAAGGTTAGCGAACTGACCACAGTGGTGGCAGATTTCCAGACTGCAGGCAGAGGACAGCGCGGAAACAGTTGGGAATCGGAAGACGGAAAAAACCTGATGTTCAGTTTCGTGTTGTATCCAACTTTCCTGGAAGCACGTAAGCAATTCCTGCTTTCACAAATCGCCTCTTTAGCAGTTAAAGAGACACTTGATCTATATATAGGAGACGTTTCTATAAAATGGCCGAATGACATCTATTGGAAGGACAAAAAAATCTGCGGAATGCTGATTGAAAACGATCTGATGGGAATACATATCAGCCAGAGTATTGCAGGAGTAGGTATCAATATCAATCAGAAAGAATTTCACAGTTCTGCTCCCAATCCCATCTCAATCATACAGATCACCCACCGGGAGTCTGACCGTATGGAAATACTTGCACAAGTTCTTCAGCGGATAAAAGAATACTATAGGATCTTACAGGAAGGAGATATTGAATTTATCACCGATCGTTATCAGGCAGCTCTCTTCCGCAAAGAAGGCATACACTTTTATAAAGATTCAGAAGAAACATTTAATGCCGGAATTGTAGAAGTAGAAGCCGATGGTCATTTAGTTCTACAAGACGAGACGGGTAAGATCCGTCGATATCTATTTAAAGAAGTACAATACATTCTTTAAAATTGAGATTTAAAGTTTAAACCATTATCTTTGACCCTGTGTTCTTTATAAAAAAACATTCTTTTATGAAAACAGAATATTTATTCGTTATACTTTTAGTACTTATTGGTTTCAGTAGTTGTGAGGATTCCACCTCCGATGCTACACTGGAATTATCCCAATCAACTTTTGAAAACATCAGCAACCGTAAACATTACCAGTAGTGACTCCTGGACAGCAGCAAGTTCTTCTACAGCATGTAATCTCGTTCCTAATCAAGGAACGAGCAATCAATCACTCAGCATTGTTGTGGAAGCTAACCTGGATGAAGCCGAAAGAAATATGACAGTTGTCGTTACTTCCGGCGGAATCAAGAAAACCATCAGCATTAGCCAGCAAGGAAGAAGTACAACAGCAGGTGAGTATCACTATAACCTCCCGGTTATTTTCCATGTACTATATAAGGATAAAAGCAATCCTTTACAATACGTTAAACAAGACCGTTTAGCCAAAATACTAGATACAGTCAACAAGCTTTATAAAGATAAAACCAAAAGTGTGGATATGAACTTGACTTTTACGCTGGCTACTACTGATGAAGATGGGAAACCCTTATCAACTCCGGGAGTGGAATATGTGTTATGGGAGGAAAGTTACCCTATCGACTGTGATGCCTTCATGAATGACGAAACAGGTAAATATGTAAAATACATCTGGGAACCGAATAACTATATCAACGTAATGGTATACAACTTCAAGGATGATGAGAGTACGAACAGTACCACACTGGGAATTGCACATATACCTTTTTCCACAGTAGGAAGCAATTATCTGGAAGGACTGAGCAAAACACAAGAATCTTATTTAAATAGAGATAAGCTGAGATTCCCATACAGTGTCTCCATCAACAGTTTATTCATTAATGACCAGTCAACTTCAACCCAATATAGTACAGCAGACATCACCGTAACATTAGCTCACGAATTAGGTCATTATCTGGGCTTACACCATGCTTTTTCTGAAAATGACGAAGGTATTTATGACGGTTGCTTTGATTCGGATTATTGTGACGACACCCCTACTTATAATAAAGTGAAGTATGACGCTGATTACGCCTACACCGCGAAGAATGATCCGGCAAACTTCACGTTTGACTATCTGGTAAAACGTGAAAATTGTAAGACCAATCAGACATTTACTTCTACTAATATTATGGATTATTCCGTAAGTTACTCAGACCGGTTTACCAACGACCAACGTTCCCGTATCCGTCACGTCCTGACATACAGTCCGCTGATACCCGGTCCCAAACAAGGACAAACGCAAACGCGTTCCGTTGTCGAAGGACCGATTGATTTACCCATACGCACAGCCCGGTAACAACATATAGAAAAAGAGGTGAACAGTTATCTGTTCACCTCTTTTTCTATAAGCTTTATTCTTTCTAATGTCTTTTGAGCTTCAGTAGAAGGGAATTGACTGATCACCTTTTGAAGATATTCCCTTGCCTTTCCGTATCCGGTACTCATCACACGGCTAAGACCATCACGATAGCGTGCATACTGCATCCGAGTGGGAGCACTAATCTTTTTATAATCGGCTTCTAACTGTTTTTTCTCTCTCTCCGCCTTCAAATAAAGATAATTACCGATAAAAATATTGGCTGCCAGATTATCCGCATCCAATGACAATACTTTCCGGTAAGTCTCCAAAGCTTCAGACTCCCTCCCACGGCATACTTCCATCTCAGCACATGACACAAGACAATTAACATCATTCGGAGATTTTTGAAGCAACTCTTTGTAAAAAAGATACGCTTTGTCATAGCTGCGTGATTTTTTGTAATAAGCAGCCAGTTCCCGCCCCATCCTGGATGATACTTCCAGACTCTTATCCACACCTGTCCAATAGAACATTTCGGCTTTCTCTACATTGGTATTTACCGCTTGGCGGAACAAAGTAACAGCTTGGTCCCACTGTCTGTTATCAAGGGCAGCAGAGACCTTCTGCAAAGTCTCTCCCACCATCTGAGCCGAAAGCACAAACGGGAAAGAAAAGAGCAAGGAAAGAAATAAAGTCAAGGTTTTCATCTTCTTCATTTTTATTTAGTTAGGTCCCTACAAAGATAGTATTTATATTGTGTATTCCCAAGTCACATACTCACTATTATTTTCAATATTTGTGAGCCTGACCCTTTGTTATATTCAGAGCTTTCCCACACGCCGGCTCGCCGGAACTTTCATCCCATTACCTTTAACGGTGTAAATAGCATCCTGATCACTTTCCTGATAACATCTGCAATAATCAAAATAGACATAGGCAGGTACTTGATTTTCCATCACATTACCTCCCCATTCTCCTGCGGAACAAGAGAAATAAACCATTTGGTAAGCACTTGGCACTTGTTTGGGATCATCTTTCCGATTCACCCGACGGGTAACCTTACCATCTGTGTAGAAAATCAGTTCTTCGGGGGTCCATTCCACAGCAAATGTATGCTCTTTACTCTGAGCTTCATCCAATACAAAATACTCGGTAGACGAACGGTGTTCTTTAAATTGCCCACTTTTATCGTAATCCAGAGCTGCATGTTGCACTTCTGATTGCTGCTCCTCCATTGCTTGTTTTTTATACCAATGAAGTGTCTGAAAGATTTGTTTATCTTTAGGAATATATTCAAAAACATCAATTTCAGTTCCTTTTCCATACTTATCGGCTTCATCAAAATGTATCCAAAAAGCAGGCCAGTAACCTTCACCAATACAGTCTCTAAATGAAGCCTTTGTCTCATAATAACCATAACGTGCCATGAACCTGCCCAGTGATAAAATCCCACCGGTCATCACAACATTGTTTTGTGTCGGGTATTTAGAGACTTCCAAACGAAGTTCGCCATGCAACTCTTTGGTCCAATCCTCATGACACAGCACATAGTAAGGTTTCTCTTGATACATACCTCTACGGGTAAAAGGACTTCTTCTACTTCTCGTATCCCATTTTAAAGTATCTATCACTCCATCATCGAACTCATCATTAAACACTAAATGATACGTTCTACCCGTTATCGGCGATTTAAATACGGTAGGAATCTCTGATGGATGAAAACTCAACCTACCGGTTGTGTTCATACCTTTTCTGAGTTTGCCTTTAATCGCTTTAGGATTAAGTTTAATATTAATAGCTTCTGACGGAACAGTTTGTACTGAAGATGTCTTTAATGAAAGAATAGCCATACTATCATTTACGTCAACGTTAAAAGCTATTTCTTCCGCATTGCCAATCAACAAAAAAGCAGGTGCCTCTGTTTGCTTAAAATGTAATCCCTCGGGAAGTTTTACTACTAATTTCCCCCCATAACAGTTAGGCGTATTCGTTTCCATAAATCCAGTAGCCGCCTTGCCAAGCAAATCAATAAAAATATCATCCGCTTCGGAATAATCCCATTTCCACGTTATGTCCTTAGACCCTGCATGCGCATGAATGACTTGTAGTAATATACAAATCATTATTAGAATAAATTGCTTCATATGTTTTTCATTTAGTTATTAAATTCAAATTGATGATGCTGCCTCGCTGCGATGTTTGTTAATTGTCTGTAAGATATCTTTCAATATGCAGACAAAAATAATATTAATTCCTGTATTGAGAACGTTGCGAACCAATATAATTACATGATTGTTCTCATCATTTTCATATTCTCTGTTTTTCATGTAACTTTGCATGTCAATGAATAAACGAATGCACATCAGTAACGGAAACAAACGGATTCTGCAAATAGCCGTTCCCTCTATTATTTCCAATATCACAGTCCCGTTATTGGGACTGGTCGATGTCACTATTGTAGGACATCTGGGATCGGCCGCCTACATCGGAGCCATTGCTGTAGGTGGCATGCTGTTCAACATCATTTACTGGATATTCGGCTTTCTACGGATGGGCACCAGCGGCATGACTTCCCAAGCATTCGGACAACGTAATCTGGAAGAAGTAACAAAACTGCTTCTACGTTCAGTCGGCGTGGGATTGTTTATCGCACTCTGTCTGATGACTCTGCAATATCCCATCCAAAAAGCCGCATTTGCTTTCATACAGACTTCCGACGAAGTAGAACGTCTGGCCACTCTCTACTTTCGTATCTGCATCTGGGGGGCTCCTGCCATGCTCGGCCTTTACGGTTTTGCCGGCTGGTTCATCGGAATGCAGAATTCCCGTTTTCCGATGTATATCGCTATTACGCAGAATATTGTGAATATCCTGGCAAGTCTTTGTTTTGTATTCCTTTTCGGAATGAAAGTAGAAGGAGTAGCTCTCGGAACGCTTATAGCCCAATATGCAGGTTTCCTGATGGCGCTGCTTTTATGGCTACGTTATTATAAACAATTGCGGAAACGAGTCCATTGGAGAGGCATTTGGCAAAAACAAGCCATGTATCGGTTCTTTCAGGTAAATCGCGATATTTTTCTCCGTACTTTGTGCCTGGTAGCTGTAACGATGTTCTTCACCTCTGCCGGAGCCGCCCAAGGCGAAGTAGTACTGGCTGTAAACACTTTATTAATGCAGCTGTTTACCCTCTTTTCATATATTATGGATGGATTTGCCTATGCAGGCGAGGCACTTGCCGGTCGTTATATCGGCGCCGGTAATCGTATGGAGCTTCACCGTACCGTCCGACAGTTATTCGGATGGGGTGTCGGATTATCAGCCGGGTTCACCCTTCTTTACGGTATTGGTGGACAATCATTTCTGGGATTACTGACTAACGAATCATCCGTTATCCAGGAAGCCGACACTTACTTTTATTGGGTATTAGCCATTCCCCTTGCCGGATTTTCCGCCTTTTTATGGGATGGCATTTTCATAGGTGCCACCGCTACCCGCCAGATGCTTTTCTCGATGTTCATCGCTTCTGCCAGTTTTTTTCTTACCTATTACATCTTCCAAGGAGTAATGGGAAATCATGCCTTGTGGATGGCTTTTATTATCTACCTGTCGCTTCGCGGACTTGTACAAGCTTTTTTAGCAAAAAAGATAGTCCATTAAAAGGAATCGCGTATCTTTGCAAAAAAGTAAACCAACAATCAGAATCGTATGGCAAAATACAAAAGAGTCCTGTTGAAGCTCAGCGGTGAGAGCCTGATGGGAGAAAAGCAATACGGCATCGATGAAAAGCGATTGGCCGAATATGCCGCACAAATCAAAGAGATTCATGAACAAGGCGTACAAATCGGCATCGTTATCGGTGGTGGTAACATCTTCCGTGGACTGAGTGGAGCCAATAAAGGTTTCGATCGGGTAAAAGGTGACCAGATGGGTATGCTGGCCACAGTAATTAACAGCCTTGCCTTAAGTTCGGCATTAGTTGCGGCCGGTGTGAAAGCACGTGTACTTACAGCCGTACGCATGGAACCTATCGGTGAATTCTACAGTAAATGGAAAGCTATTGAATGCATGGAAAATGGCGAAATCGTCATCATGTCGGCAGGAACCGGGAATCCGTTCTTCACTACCGACACCGGCTCATCGCTTCGCGGTATCGAGATAGAAGCAGACGTCATGTTGAAAGGTACTCGCGTAGACGGTATCTATACTGCCGACCCGGAGAAAGATCCTACGGCAACCAAGTTCCACGACATCACTTACGATGAAGTGCTGAAACGAGGACTGAAAGTGATGGACTTGACAGCTACTTGTATGTGTAAGGAGAATAATCTGCCGATCGTAGTATTCGATATGGATACAGTAGGCAACCTGAAAAAAGTGATTACCGGAGAAGAAATCGGTACATTGGTACACAATTAACTTCATAAACTACACTTATTATGAACGGGTTAACAAGTAGATGGAATACTTCTACCTGTTAACCCGTTCTTCATTCTTCATCTTTCGCGTTCTACTTTGTTCGCCTTCTTTTTCTTACAGCAGACCTTTTATCATCAATAGCCCCGATAATCGGTATTACTACTCTCAGATATGGAAATGGACTTTCCCTCGAACGGCGTATGAGCATGGATATAATACCTAACCTATCCTCTAGCCTTTACTATCTTTATTTCTTGCGTTTTATCAACATAATCACCGAATTCGATTCTTCATTCAGTCCCGCAGCAATTTCTTTTAGCTTACCTTTCAGTTCTCCTTTTTCGTTTGCCTCGACAAGGTCTGAAGCATTTAAAGCACGACAGGTTACAATTTCTTCATCTACAGATTTTTCGGGTTGCTGTCCCAATGCAACCCGGTGTTTATTAGAAAAGTCATCATTATATACGGTATATTGAAATATTGCTTTTTCCTGTTTATCATACACTAAATCATTGGTCGGGAAACCTCTCCCCTTTTCAAAATTAAACTTCTTATCAAGAGTTTGCATAAAATAATACCGATCAGTGATAATGGTCGGAAAAAGAAATACTTTAGGATCCATAGAATGAATGGAAGGAGTCCGTACAATAAACGGACTGAGAGTGCCATCCGGTAAGTAATTGTATATTGTGTCAGATGATGTTTTCGTCAGCAGACAATTACCATCATGCGGGGTTATCAGAAAAAAGCCAGGAGTCACTATCGCCTCATCTTTCGTCACAACCGGTGTCTCGAGTTCTTTGAAAGGAATTTGAATTTTTCGTGTAACACTTCCGTCTTTCTTGGAAATAAGTACATGGCATGATTCGTCGGTTTCTATCAATGGCAAATAACTTTTATAACCAATCAGATGATCCCGGTCATAGTCCGATAAAAACTCATAATAGCAGGTATCTGGAAATGGGAGACTTCTATTGAACTCTCCATATAAGTCATATACCAATATTTTCCTTGCAGGATAATCTACAACAAACATTTCATTATTATCTTCATCCAGAACAATAGACGTAATATGCGAATATTCTTCACCACTTTGTCCCAAACGGTTAATCTTCCGTAACCCTTTACCAGTAGCCCTGTCAAACACAAAAATATTACCATCCATAATCCTGTTTGCAACCAACAGAATTTTCTTGCCGGTAGCTTTCACAATACCTTGAGTTATAAAATCGTCAGTAGTTTCCAACGGAACGTATTCTACATCCATAAAATCTTGAAGGATCAGTTCCTTTTTAGGATAATCCGCACTAACATCAACCGTGATGCAATCATCTGTCAGTTGTTTATTTCCTCCACATCCTGTCATTACAAACAGAGATATTACCAAAGCCGCATTGATCTTTTTCATTTTATCTATATTTAAGTACTTTTATCATGATTATTTACAGAAAGACAACTGTTCGACAGATGTAACCGATTAGTTGGGCAATTTATATAAAATATCCAAAAGATCATAAGTTACTAATGAAAACATTCATTCAATAAGGTATTTAATGTGATTTACTAACACAATAAAAAGTAAATCATGAGACAGAAAACATTTCTTATTGCTCTGCCTCATACAAACGATCATACCTCCCTCCTAGCCGCCCATTACGATAATTATCAATAACACTACCATCTGTATTACACATTTCTCTATAGGGATAGTTGCAGATAATCAAAAAATAATCTACTTTTGTTTTCAAAATGAATCAAAGTGCCAATTTTATAAATACTTAATAAGATGGTAGACGTAAAAACGATTATCGAAGAATCACAAGAGAAGATGGATATGGCAGTGATGTATCTGGAAGAAGCACTGGCACACATCCGCGCCGGAAAAGCAAGCACACGCTTGCTGGATGGTATCCGTGTAGACTCTTACGGAAGCATGGTGCCCTTCAGGAACGGAGCTGCCGTAACCACTCCCGATGCACGCAGCATCACGATTAAACCTTGGGATAAAAGCATGTTCCGGGTTATTGAAAAAGCCATTATAGACTCCGATCTCGGCATTATGCCGGAGAATAACGGTGAAATTATCCGCATCGGTATTCCACCTCTTACCGAGGAACGCCGTAAGCAACTCGCCAAACAATGTAAAGCTGAGGGTGAAACAGCCAAAGTCAGTATCCGTAACGCACGGCGCGACGGCATCGATGCACTGAAGAAAGCTGTAAAAGACGGTTTGGCTGAAGATGAACAAAAGAACGCAGAAGCTAAACTGCAGAAGGTTCATGACAAATACATTGCCAAAATTGAAGAAATGCTGGCTGAAAAGGACAAAGAAATTATGACCGTATAATTGAAATACAAGTTACGGGCTACCATACACATCTGTGTATAACGGCCTCAAAGTTTTCTTAATAGCCCGTAACTTGTAACTAGCTGCTTATAAAACATGAAGGGATTAGTAATAAAGAATACAGGTAGCTGGTATCAGGTGAAAACTGATGACGGGCAGCTGGTTGAATGTAAGATCAAAGGTAATTTTCGGCTGAAAGGCATACGGAGTACAAATCCCGTTGCCGTAGGTGACCGTGTACAAATCATACTCAATCAAGAAGGAACAGCCTTTATCAGTGAGATAGAAGATCGGAAAAATTACATCATCCGCCGTTCATCGAACCTTTCCAAACAATCACATATTCTTGCAGCCAATCTCGACCAATGTATGCTGGTGGTAACTGTTAACTATCCCGAAACTTCAACCACTTTTATCGCCCGCTTTTTAGCATCGGCAGAAGCCTATCAGGTACCGGTGAAGATTCTTTTCAACAAAGTGGATGCTTATGATGAAGATGAATTGCATTATCTGGACAGCCTCATCACGCTCTATACCCAAATAGGTTACCCTTGTTTTAAAATATCCGCACTGACCGGTGAAGGAGTCGATACCATACGCGAGGAATTGAAAGGTCGGGTAACCCTCTTCTCCGGACATTCGGGAGTAGGCAAGTCGACCCTTATCAATGCCCTTGTTCCGGGGCTGGAAGTCAAGACTGCGGAAATATCAGCTTATCACAACAAGGGAATGCACACCACCACTTTCTCCGAAAGGTTCCCTGTACCGGGAGACGGAAACATTATCC
>OGDA01001086.1_pt1 | contig 10368 bp, 8 predicted proteins | sample 1570281 | NCBI WGS metagenome assembly OGDA01 (sample SAMEA2582184, study PRJEB24529) | metagenome
ATTCCGCTCACTTTATTCCCAAAAATTGGAAAGGCTTAGTAGTAACAAAATCTTTAGCAGTATTTCCCGCATACGTCTTACCATCAAGGAGGTTCAACTTCTTGACGGATGCCTTCTCTGAAAAATCCACATCCTTGAAATCAACCCAGAAGATATTAGGGTGAATGGTCGATTCGTAATAATAGACTTTATTCTTTTGATCGGAAACGGTTCTCCATATCGTAGATGAAATATTCGGTTGGTCGGGTGTTGTAATACCCAACGGAACCGACGTGTTACGGATCACGCTGAATACACAGGCGATAGCTATCTTCTCATCGTCCGTCTTAAGTACGGCATCTATATAAAAACTAGCTCTGGCAAAACGGTCGGATGCACGGTTGGTACCCGGAAGGAAACTCAGCCCTCCGATCGATTTCCAATATTCACAAAGAGCCAACTGTTTATTATAAGTAGGGGAGTTAGTCATCACCTTGTATTCCTTACTGTGATAAACGGTCAGTTTACCTCCTATGTATTCGAAGATAGCGCAATCACCGGTTGCGTCGGAAATCGATAAATGTAAGGTCGCCAAGCGGGAACCGGCCGGCATCTTATGCGATACTACTTGAAACGTATCTTCGTTGATAAAAGAGACCGCTTCTTCCACCGTAGCGAAATTATCCAACATATATTGTACCCATATCGTTATGGCAAGGCCCGGCTTATTCTTATCTCTGGCCGGATATTGGGCTTCGGGTAACCAGAGCAAATTAGCTACCAAACCTTTCTCGTTCATTCCGTCCGTACTGGCTATCTCGAAAGCGGAGGTGATGATGCTGCCGTATTTGGATTTCCACTTTAAAGAATCCTTTCCTGTCTCCCCGTTTCTCTCCATCCCCCTAGGAAACACCCATAGGTTACTATGCATATCGGTCTTCCAGTCCATCGTGCGACCAGTCGCTACCATCCCGTTTGTTCCCGAATAAACTACTCTTGTACACATGATTTTCAACTTTTAATAGGTTATCTTCAAATATTTGATTGATATATCAACAGTTAGAACCTCTTAATGTTCAGTTTACGTTTTCGCGTCAAAGAGTACGGCGGCCTTGAAACCTTTTTCCTGCAATTCCCTTAGGTGAGATTTAGCACAAAGGATACCATTCATACTACTTTTCTGAAGGTGTTTTCCAGATTATCTTGTTCCTCTTTGTTGGGTTTGATAAATGGCGATAAGACTAAATAACATTCCTGATAAGACAAGGTAAGACTTCGTAAGTGAGTGGTAACATAGTTTCTTTTAAGAATACGTTTCTTTTGTATGAACGAAAAATGATAAAAACAAACCGATATGAAACGTACTATTTACTACATGATTTTATGCTTGCTGATGAGTCTCGGTGAGATTATGGCACAAGGTATTTCCGGAAAAGTGATGGATGGCAAGGAACAACCGATAGATGGAGTGGCGGTGATTTTACAGACCCTCGACTCTGTATATGTGGATGCCGTGGTTACCGATACGCTTGGGGATTTTCGATTGAATCATCCGCTAGACCAGTCGTATCGACTTATTTTCCAACACATCTTATATAATATGGTAGAGAAAGAGATAACTACCGCCAACGTAGGTACGGTGGTGCTGGAGGAGAAAGATTATCAGTTGGCCGAGATTACCGTAAAGGGAGAACGCCCGCAAGTGAAACTGGAGGGAGGCAAGCTGACGTATGATGTCCCTCAACTGATGAAGGATAAGACTGCCACGAACGCTTTTGAGATCATCAAGGACTTACCGGGGCTTATCGAGCGGAATGATAATCTGGAGCTGGTAGGGGCCAGTCGTTTGAATATAATCTTGAATGGGCAGTTGACGACAATGTCGGCAGATCAATTAATCCAGTTACTGAAAACTATGCCAGCCTCAAGGGTCGAAAAGGCTGAGGTGATGTATAACGCTCCAGCTAAATATAATGTCAAGGGGGCGTTACTCAATGTCGTATTAAGTAAGAATGAGTCCGAGACTCCTTCTTGGCAAGGTGAAACGGGTGTGGATTACACCCAATATCGCCATGCGGGGGGAGATGCGCATGTGAATTTACTTTATACGAATAAGGGCTTTAGCATAGATTTCCTGTTGAATGGTAATAAGAGACGGGATGTGATGGGGGAGGATATGTTGGCCCGCCATACATTAAATAGTGGTATGACGGAAATAAGCCAACATAATCGGGCCCTTGTCCATGTAAATAGAGGAACGGTTCGTCTGGGAATGGATTATACGTTCGCGAATGAGGATAAACTCTCTTTGGCATATTATCTGAAGGGAGATAAAGTCTTATCGGACCGTGATGCCTTTACCTCATATCTGGATCTGTCGAAGCCGGAAAATAAAAGTGAGAGTACGAGCTTGGTCCGTGATGACGGGCACTCCGCTATTCATAATATACGTTTACAATATGATGGACATGCCGGGATATCGGCAGGAGCGGGTTTCACCCGTTATCATTCGCCCTCGGTACTTGATTACCATGATACGAATACGAATGGTTCCCGGACTGATATGATAAATAATACGAGACAGGATGTATCCCGCTGGTCCGTATTCCTAAATAAGACACATAGTTTCGCTTCCGGGTGGGGATTGAATTACGGCGTGCATGGAGGTTACGCTTCGTCGAAAAACTATTCGGAGTATTTATATGATCAAGGTGCTGGCTATGAGATGGACGAGGAAGCGTTGGAGGATAATACACAAAAGGAATACATCGTTGATATTTTCGCCGAGGTATCGAAAAGCTTCGGAGAGCGTTTCTCTGCTACGGTTGGGCTGAAAGGGGAGTATTTTAAGTCTGACTACACCTCTAGCCGGGAAAATATGAACCTATGGAATGAGGGGGCGTTGTTTCCTACCGTATCCCTGAGCTATACGTTTTCTCCCCGCCATATTTTACAGTTCGATATAAGTAGCGATAAGACCTACCCCGGTTATTGGCAAGTCTCCCCGCAAGTAACGCCTCTAAACTCTTACTCGGAGGTGGCGGGAAATCCCTTGTTGAAACCTTATCGCACGTATGAGGGGCAGATGGTCTATATCTTCCGCCAAAAGTATATGCTGGTAGCGTTCTGTGAATACACGCCGGATTATTTCGCCCAACTTCCTTATCAAAGCGATACGGAACTGAAGACCGTTTTTCGTTTCGAGAATATGGATTATAGTCTGGAAACGGGATTGGCGGTGATCATTCCTTTTAATGTGGGTCGTTTTTGGAATAGCCGCATCACACTGCGAGGTTGGAGGATGCAAGAAAAGAATGATAACTTCCACGGCATCTCATATAACCGTGAGGCTTATCTAGGATTAGCGCATATGAGTAACACATTTAACTTATGTGATAAACCGAATTTAAAAATGACGATAGACGGCCAATACGTGACTCCCGGTGCCATCCAAGGTATATACGACTTGGGTTCCATGTATGAGATATCCGCTGGATTAAAATGGACTTTCTTGAATGACCGTGCCAGCTTGACACTTAAAGGAGACGATATTTTCGCCAGCAGCATTCCACGTACCATCAAGATAAACCAAGGCAATCAATGGAGCCGGATGAGGAAATTGAATGATGAGAGATGTCTGAAATTATCTTTTGCCTGGAAGTTTGGTGGTTACAAGGAGAAGGAACATGATTCGATAGACACATCTCGTTTCGGAAAATAATAGATGCCTTGTAGTTTCATCCTAATGAACTCTTTGTTTCAATAGGATGAAACTGGATGCTCTTCTAAAGGAAATCCTATATTGCTTTCGTACTCGCTTCTATCTGTTCCATTAGCAGGGTGATATTGCTCATGAATAATTTTACGGATATCGCCAATAAAATGATACCGAAGAATTTACGGATCAAGTAAATACCGCCTTTTCCTAAAACCCTTTCCACCTTCCGTGTCATACGAACCACGAAATATACCCATAGCATATTCAATATTAACGCCACGATAATATTCACGCTGGCATATTCCGCACGGAGCGATAATAAAGTGGTGAACGATCCCGCTCCGGCTAGCAACGGGAATACCAGCGGCACCAACGTAGCCTCCTTGATTGGCCCTTGATTCTTGAAAATCTCTATGTCGAGAATCATCTCTAAAGATAGGAGGAAGATCACAAAAGCGCCGGCCACGGCAAACGACTCGATGTCCACATGGAAAAGCCTGAGCAATATATCCCCGGCGTAGAAGAACCCTAATAACAATAGAAAAGAGATTAGGGTTGCCTTCAACGCATTGACATCCTTGCCTTTATCCTTTAGGTCTATGATGATGGGAATAGCTCCGATTATATCGATAACAGCGAATAATACGATAAAGGCGCTAAGTATTTGCTGGAAATTGAAATTTGTGAACATGATGTTATCCTCCTGTGTTTTTTAATCCTCGTAAAGATACATATTTTCTTTGAATTGGTCAATATGACGAAATTATTGGTGTGTGTAACTAATTTTAGCAGGCCTGAACTATCAACGTGTCAGAATTGTTCTTATATTAGAAGCAATAATCATTAAATCGAAAGGCCATGGGAGCAAAGAAGAATTTTGTGTTGGACACGAATGTCATATTACATGACTATAAGTGCATCGAGAACTTTCAGGAAAATGATATCTATCTACCCATCGTGGTATTAGAAGAGTTGGACAAGTTCAAGAAGGGGAGTGAGCAGATCAATTATAATGCCCGTGAGTTTGTTCGGGAGCTAGACTTATTGACCAGTAATGACCTGTTCTTGAAAGGCGCCTCACTAGGACCGGGAAAAGGTACACTTTATATCGTGACCGGTGATAAGTACCAGGAGAAAATAGCGCATTCTTTTCCGGATAAAACGCCAGATCACCGTATCTTGTCTTGTGCGTTGACGATTGCCGAGAAGAATCCGAAGATCAAGACAACCTTGGTCAGCAAGGATGTGAACCTTCGTATGAAGGCTCGTTCTTTGGGTATTCCCGTTGAGGATTATATCACGGATAAGGTCGTGAATGTAGATATTTTCGAGCGTGCGCAAGAGACCTATGAGAATATAGACCCCGATTTGATCGACAAGATCTACAGCTCTCCGGAAGGCGTGGACGCAGATTCGTTGGATATCAAGTCTAAGCTCGACCCGAACGAATGCTTTATCTTGAAAAGCGTACGTAATAGTGTATTGGCTCGCTACAATCCGTTTACGGATAAGATCAAGAAGGTGGATAAAGGCACGAACTTTGGTATCCAGCCCCGTAATGCCGAGCAGAGTTTCGCTTTCGAGGTGTTGAACGATCCGAATATCAAGCTTGTGGGGCTGACCGGAAAGGCCGGAACCGGAAAGACATTGTTGGCGTTGGCCTCTGCCTTGAAACAAGCCGGCACGTATAAACAGATACTTTTGGCCCGTCCGATCGTCGCTTTGGCGAATAAGGATCTCGGTTTCCTTCCGGGTGACGAGAAGCAAAAGGTCGCTCCTTATATGCAACCTCTATTCGATAACCTGAACGTGATCAAGACTCAGTTTGCCCCGGGTAATCCCGATGTCCGTAAGATCGACGATATGCAGAAGAACAACCAGTTGGTGATCGAGGCGTTGGCCTTTATCCGGGGGCGTAGCTTGTCCGAGACTTATTGTATCATCGATGAGGCCCAGAACCTCACGCCGCATGAGATCAAGACGATTATCACCCGTGCGGGAGAGGGAACGAAGATGGTCTTCACGGGAGATATCCAACAGATTGACTCCCCGTATCTAGACGCCCAAAGTAATGGCTTGGCCTATATGATCGACAAGATGAAAGGACAGGACTTGTTCGCCCATATCAACTTGATAAAAGGCGAGCGAAGCGAGTTATCTGAGTTAGCGTCAGATCTTTTGTAATTAAATATAGGGAATTGAAGATTAAAAATCAAGCTTCACGAAGCGTTTATTTTCAATCTTCAATTCTTAACGATTAATCGTTTACACTCGGGCAGACATAAATCTTCCGGAAACTACCTTTATAGGAAGGATCTCCCATATCTTTGATCTCATTCAGATGTTGTTTAAGATGGGCGGTTTCGCCGTGCTTTTGTAATTCCCCGTCGTTTTTCCAAGTCTCGGCGATAAAGAATTCGGTGCTATCGGTGAGGGACTGGTACATGCCGTAGTCGATACATCCCGGTTCTAGCAACGTGCTTTCCTTGCATTTCAAGAATGATTCCTTTAAGGCGGAGACACATTCGGGTTTTACTTTCCGTTTGATATTCAGTACGACTTCCATGGATTCTTTATTGCTTCCTCCATTCGTGCAACCGGATAGAGCGATTAATACGCAGGCCATTGAGATAAACACTTTCTTCATGATAGATTGTTTTTAAGTATTTGATACGACAAAAGTAGTGAATTTTTGATCTAAACACAGGAATCGAACATCTGATATTAAATTATTGTTGTTAGTGGAAGTTGGAATGGATATATTTGTGATAATATTAATAGCTATTTATGTTAAATTTAAAACAAGAGTCATGAGAAAGAGTTTGTTGTATGTATTTGCCGTGATTTGCACGATGGGTTTTTTTACGGCATGTGGTGATGATGACGATTCAAGTTCTTCCGGTAACTGGCAAGATCTGTCGAAAACGTACGAGGGTAAGAGCGTTAATCTGGTAATGGGTGAAGTGACAGTCCCTGTTGACGGTAAATCGGTCGTGATTGCCGCTTCCTCTGCGGAGAAGGCATCCGTAACCTTGAACAATATCATCCCCGAAAATAAGTCGGTCGCTATCGATGCCGCGTTGAAGGAAGCGGATGGCACTTATACGTTTACCGGCGAGAGTACGGTTGGCGATTGCGTGGTATCGGTAAATGGTACGGTGAAAGGGGGCGTAGCTTCTGTTGTTTATACTCGTAAATTAACTTCTTCTATCGTAGGTAATTGGAGTTTGAAAGTGGGCGTGGAAGCTATCTATGCGAATATCGTTACCGGAAATTCTACGATCGATGATCTCGTGCGTATGATAAAGCCAGTTATCAGTAACTTGATTTGGGGCAAAGTAAGCGCTGTAAATGTTAACTTACCGGAAGATGGAATCTTCGATGTTTCTTGGAGACCTATAGGGGCTTCTGAGGATAAAGGAATCGGTGAGATCACAAAAATGGCAAGTATCCAATATTGTGTGGTAGACGGGAAATTTATGGTGGCTGTGGATAAAAATTATGTGACAGTCTTGACTACTTTATTACAACAGGCTGCTGGTGACAAATTGGAGGCCGCTGGTATCTCTATTGACGAGATCATGAAGCTTTTGGTTGATTTAGGAGGTTATTATGGTCTACCTCTTAACATGAAGGTGGATGGAAGTGAGGCTACTTTTTATGCGGATAAGGATTTAATCGTACCGGTTTTGACCATGATAGCTCCTATCTTGAAACCGATGGTTCCGGAGAATTATCAGCAAATGGTAGATATGGTATTGCAACTACTTCCGAACGCAAAAACGTTAGAGTTTGGACTTAATTTCACGAAATAATTGAAAATCCTAGGTTGTAGAGACGGAGTACACACCGTCTCTACAACTGGATGAAATTTGGCAGGGTTATACCAATATAGGAGTTAATCAATTACCTTGGTGCTTTCTGATATAAGAATATCGCTATAAATGTATAAACTATATTCGGTATCCAAGCTGCTACGGCAGGACTCACATAACCATTAATAGCGAAGGTGGAAGTAACCGTCATAAACAGGATGTAAGAAAAACTCAACGCCAATCCGATACCAATATTCATACCCATACCTCCCTTTATTTTCCGGGAAGACAACGACGCTCCGATAGAAGTCAAGATAAACGCCGCCATGATCGTGGCGAAGCGCTTATGATACTCGATCTGGAAGGTCTGTATATTCCCGATACCTCTTTTTTTCTGCCGGTTGATATACGTATTCAGCTCGGGCGTTGTCATCGTCTCGCAATCATTCACGGAAATCAGGAAGTCCGAGGGCACGATGGTCAAGGTCGTATCCTTACGGGAGCCTTGGGAAATATGTTCCCGCATGCCATCGAAATCACGGATCATATAATCGATAACGGTCCATTGATAAAGCGAGTCGTATTTGATCGACTTGGCGGTCAGACGGGAGATCAATTTTTTATCCTCGAAATGCTCCAGAGAGAAACGGTATCCCATGTTCGAGCGAGCGTCATAGCTATCGAAATAAGCGATAACACCCGGCTCGATCTCCAATTGGGCGTTCTTCACGTAATCCACCTTCTTGTTACGGATATATTTGTTCTGGAAATCGATACGAGTCTCATTCGCCGGGGGAATGATGTAAGCGTTCAGGATAAACGTCACGATAGCGATAATCGTAGCCGAGACCGCATAAGGAAGCATTAACCTACGGAAACTCATACCGCTGGCAAGCATCGCTATGATCTCCGAACGATCCGCTAGCTTCGACGTGAAAAAGATCACGGCGATAAATGTGAACAACGGACTGAACAAATTGGCGAAATAGGGGATAAAGTTCAAGTAATAATCCACGATGATCGCTTTTAAGGGGACATCCGGATTCAAGAACTTATCGATCTTCTCGTTTATATCGAAAACGACGGAGATAGAGATAATCAAGGCGATAGCGAACACGTACGTGCCCAGAAACTGCTTGATGATATACCAATCGATCCGTTTTAGTTTAAATTTCATCTGTCTCGTTTTTTATAACCGGTTCGCTAATTGACGGACCATACCACTTTTCCATGTAGTAAAATCGCCAGCGATGATATGTGCCCTCGCTTCTTTCACCAACCATAGGTAGAAAGCTATGTTTTTTTCTAACGTGTTCTGTAAGCCAAGCATTTCTTTCGCCTTGATCAAGTGGTGCAGATAAGCCTTGCTATATAAGGTATCCACGTAGGAATGTCCGTCCGGATCGACCGGCGAGAAATCGTTCTCCCATTTCTTGTTACGCATATTGATAGTACCGAAACACGTGAAAAGTTGGCCGTTGCGCCCGTTGCGGGTTGGCATGATACAGTCGAACATATCGATGCCTCGTTCGATCCCTTCCAGTAAATTGATCGGGGTACCTACGCCCATCAAGTAACGAGGCTTATCTTTCGGCAAGATCTCGTTCACGACCTCGATCATCTCGTACATCTTATCGGTAGGCTCGCCAACGGCCAATCCCCCGATAGCGTTTCCATCGGCGCCTTTTCGGGCCACGTTCTCCGCCGCCCTCTGCCGCAAGTCCGTATAAGCGCAGGCCTGTAGGATCGGGAAAAGACTTTGCGGGTAGCCGTATTTCGGCTCCGTGCTGTTGAAGCGGGCGAAACAACGATCCAGCCAACGCTCGGTCAGGCCCAGTGATTGCTTGGCGTAATTGTAGTCGGCATCTCCCGGGCAACACTCATCGAAGGCCATGATGATATCCGCACCGATAGAGCGTTCGATATCCATCACCTTCTCCGGCGTGAACATATGCTTGGAGCCGTCGAGATGCGAGCGGAACTCGGCTCCCTCTTCATGCAGCTTACGATTGTCGGAAAGAGAGAATACCTGAAACCCCCCGCTATCGGTCAATATCGGGCGATCCCATGTATTAAACTTATGCAAGCCTCCGGCCTGCTCCAAGATCTGGATACCGGGACGAAGATACAGATGGTACGTATTCCCCAAAATGATTTGTGCCTTGGTATCTTCCTTTAGCTCGGTCATATGTACACCCTTTACCGTACCTTGCGTACCCACGGGCATAAAAATAGGCGTCTCGATTACCCCGTGATCGGTGGTAATCAAGCCCGCCCTAGCGTTCGATTTCGTATCGTTATACTGTAATTCAAATGTCATGTATCAAAAATTTGTGACAAAGGTAGCATTTTTCTCTTAGAATCCGAAGTCATCTATTTCTACCTTTTTCACCTCTTCCTCTTTGGGCTTCTCCACGAACTTGTGAACCTCGTTCGCCTTAATGATGATCGCTCTCATCGGGCGTACGGGACAGATCCGCCACAACCGATGCAAAGATCGGGGTTTACTTGCGGGATGGTCAGCGTGCCCTCGTAAGGAACCATATGCACGGCTTGGGTAGGGCAGTGCTCCGAACAAGCCCCGCAATCCGTCCCCTCCGTCTTTACGATACAACGGTTGATGAAGAAGGTGGCGATGCCCACTTGTGTAGTCGCTTTCTCTTCCTTGGTAAGCGGCTTTATAGCGTGCGTGGGGCAAACCTCCGAGCAGACCGTGCATTCGTAGTTGCAATAACTGTCGATGTAAGCGATACGGGGTTTCAACATATAATCAAAGCCGTACTCCAGTCCCGTGGGACGTAGTACATGACTCGGGCATTGAGTCACGCAAATCTGGCATCCGGTACATACATCCTT
>OGDA01001089.1_pt1 | contig 10344 bp, 12 predicted proteins | sample 1570281 | NCBI WGS metagenome assembly OGDA01 (sample SAMEA2582184, study PRJEB24529) | metagenome
CAGCATTCCGGCACGGGTGTAAAGACGATGCACACGCTCTCTCCGGTTCAGCTCCGACATCCTGCGTTCAAGGATCTTTTCCCGATGCTGACAAGAGCGCAGCTTCTGCTCTGCTTTGGCTTTTTCGCTGCGGAGATAGGCAAGGTCGGTTTTGGGTTGGGTCATGGCATCACGCTCCTCTTTTATGATTGGTATATGTAAGGAATACAAAAAGCAGGAAGCATCTACTCCTACGAAAGTTGCTTCCTGCTATATTGCTATTAAAAAGTCAGTTTCATCTCACGGGTAAACCCAACAAAGTGGATCCATGTAACCCCATAGGCATCACAAATATTGGGGATTTTGGGAGCATTAAGACTATTAGAGCGAACTTCTTCTGTAACCAATGCGCAGTGCTGTTCTTGCGCAAGAGCTATCACAAAAGGATCTGCGTTGTTTTGTTTCTTTCCGCCCTCAACAAGCCCACGATGCTCTGATAAAATTTTGCGAACCTTTTCTTGAATGGAAATTTCAGATGGTAAAAAATATTCTTTCCTACTTTTCGCCCATTCGGATAACGAATCGTCACTTCTTGTTAGCTCATCATAAACTTCACGGCTCGATATTATCGTTCCACTCGCCATGAGTTCATCAATTTTATTCCATACAGAAGGATAAACATCTCTTGGTTGCCTCTGATGTAGATTGATAAATATGTTAGCATCAAATACATATTTGTCTCCCACTAGAAGCACCACCTTTCCAGTTTTCCGAAATTTTTAGCTTTGAGATTTAGTAAATAACTTGACGTATCTCTTGCCGTTATCTTCTCTGCGTAGTAAGCATTGAGTACTGTCCTTGCGTATAGTTTTCCAACTTGTGACACAGTATCAGTGACTGGCGGAAGAAAACCTTTTTTGGGTTTTTGAGCTTTATACGCTTTATACTCATCCGAATACCGATTAAGCGTTTCATAATAAAACGGCTGAGAGATAATGTTGAGTTCCCAAAGGCAGTGAAGAATAACTTGCTTACTTACCGCAAAGTCTTTTGCTATTTTGCCGACACGTCCATCATCAAAGCCATAGATTTGAATCTCTTTTATAATTGGGTGCTTGGCAATACTCGATTTCGGAACCAACACCATTCCTGCAATTTGATTGCATCGTAATTCCAATTCATTATTAGAAGTGGAATTTTCAGATACATCTGTGCAAATTCCAGATGTACGAGTGACAATATGAACAAGTTCATGACAGAGGGTAAATAATCTTGCCGAAGGTTCGTCTTTTCGATTCAGAACGATTATCGGCATTTGCTCATACGCAACAGATAATCCTCGCATTTCACTCGTTTCTATTTTTGCAGCTTGAAATACAAGTACATCTTTTTTTTCCAGAGCTTCTACACAATGGGATAATGCTTTTTCGGGATAGCGGAACTTCTTTTGGGTAGTCATACTCAGATTTAGCAGTTCTCGAATAACCTTTGCGATTTCCTCGTTGCTGCTTTTCACATCAACTTTAATCGGGAAATCCAACGTTTTCTTGCCGATTTCCTCGTACAAATCCAACATGGAGTCTCGGCGATCCTCAATGTCCCTTAAGAGCCATCTTAATTCACGAGATTCTGTACTCTGAACACCCATGTTTCCAAAAGCACGATAGTCCACTTTGCTAAGTCGCTTCTTCTTTTGAGGCGTATCCGGAAGATAGAAGTAAACAAACGGAACCCTATACTGCCTAGCCAGTTCTTTTGCCTGAGTCAATGTCGGGTAAGATATTCCATCTTCCCATTCTTCAATTTTTTGAGGTGGGATTTTCATTTTAGATGCAATTTCATCAACAGAAATGGCATCCAATTCTCTCGCCCAAACAAGAACCTCTGGCGTTACCAAAGCGGGAATCGATTTTGCCATAACATCCAACCTCCTTTCTGAAACTCAAACCACAAAAATATTAAATTACGTTATTTCCAGTTCAGCACGTCTTTGTTCTGCTCAATAAAATCATTTACAACCGCTTCGATCACTGGAACGGAAACGGAGTTTCCAAACTGCTTGTATGCAAAAGCATCTGTGGGATTTACAATAAAACTATCTGGAAAACCTTGAAGTCTTGCACACTCCCTCGGTGTAATTCGCCTCGGTCGATTATTTTGAACAACGCCAAGACGATTGGAATCGGACGAGGTTAGCGTAATAGAAATGCTATTAGGGTCAAGAAACTTAAAGACCTCAAAAGACATATTTCCACATACAGGGTTAAATCTTCCATTATCTTCTTTCAGGTAGCCCTTTTGCTTCAAAGACTCTATTACATCCAGAATATCTTTATCAGTGTAAAAGGTCTGTATTTGCTCTAGGCTAAGCTTCTTTCCGTCCTGCTGTTTCCCAAAAATCGGTTTTCGACGATTCTGAATAAGGAGGTTCATAAACTTGATTTCTTGGGGAGTACAATGTCCCTTTGTTCCGAGTTCCCATGAGTGCAAAGATTGACCGCCACGATAGTCAATGAGTCGGCAACCATTTAATCTTGACAAATCATCGCCAACAACAGATCGCAACTGATTTTCAAAGGTTTTAGAGCAGTAATATTTTTCGTCAACAGTTTCTTCAATTATATCCCTGACCATCCGTTTGGACTGAGAATTGCCAAGCTCAAAGAAATTTGTTTGTTCATACTTTCGCTTAAAGTCATGAGAATCTGTCGCGCCCAGATTAGTTCTTAGTGACATTTTGGGCGTAGCATTTTTGATTCCGAGAATATATAAACGCACACGATTTTGGGGTACTCCAAAGTTGGAACTATTAAGCAACATATCATAAGTTCCATATCCTAAATCGTGGAGTTTTGACATGATAGTATCAAAAGTACGCCCTTCATCATGCGTATATAAACCTCTTACATTTTCGAGAAGAAAAGCTTTTGGCTGGTACTTTTGAAGGATACGCTCAATTTCAAAAAACAACGTACCGCTATTGTCTTCAATGCCGGGTCGCTTTCCTCCACACGGAAACGGTTGACACGGAAAACCACCAAGCAAAAAGTCAAACGGTTCAATCTCAGTGATTTCATGGATGTCACCGCAAGGATGTTCGCCGAAGTTCAGCTGGTATGTCTCACAGGCTTTTTCATTGATTTCGCTGGACAAAACACATTTAGAATCAATACCATGTTTTTTTAGTGCCGCCTCAGCACCCAGACGGATACCTCCAACACCAGCGAACAAATCAATTGTTCTTATCATCCAATTCTCTCCTTAATAAACTCCGTCAGCAACTGGAACTCTTCCGGAGTATATGCAACAGTACAATGGCTGTTTTCACAAAGTACCCTTACAGCGGCTCTTCTTGCAAAATTACCAGCACCATCTATAATATAAGCAATGTAGTTTCGGCTATTAGCGATTTTCTCGAATCTGTCACGAGCCTGACCGCCTTTACGTTCAATCGTACTATTTGTGGTTTCTTGGAAAGTTACTTCAATGGCAACATACTTCTTGTGACGGCCATGGTCATCTACACGGTCTACTACAACATCAAAGTTTGTTAACGTATCGCCGTCATTTTGAGTGACACCCGGAATTGTACCGTTGCTTTTCACGCAATAATTCTCGCCTAAAGTAGTAGTTAAATATTCCACCACATACTGTTGAGCTACATTGCCGAGATCAGAAGCAGTCTTACCGCTAATGATTCTACTTACGCGAATGTAATTTTGCCGGACGAAAGTTTCAACCTCAGTATCATCTCCAAGGTATTCATAAGGTGTACACTTAAAGAAAATAGCACGGTTACTTGCTTCAACTGCTGCACCACCAAAAGTCAATAACATAATCAAATCTTTGCACAGATTTACATCTGCACGAGTAGAAGCCAAGTTTTCCAAGGTGTCGATTTTCATGCGTTTATTGGTCAGAACACCAGAAACAGGCAATGCGGAGAATGTATATTCACAAGGGCCATTTCCAATGTCGAACACAAATTTTCCATCAGGAAATAGCTCTCGAAAATCTTTGTTGACTCGTTGAAGCGGTTCGCTGCCAAAGTCAACCAAAACAACAAGATGCTTCAAAAAGAGGTTGTATGAAAAACCGGCGGCATCGATTAGATTAAACAGGCTTGAGGGAACTGCTTTGTTTGCAAGTTTCAATATAGCGATAAATTTATCTTGCGAATCCAACAATGCTTGTAAAATGCTAATTTTTTGAGCTTCTTCACGAACCTCTTTCGGCCACCATTTGCAGGCATGGGTTTCAAGCTCATCTATGGTGCGCTCATATTTATCTTCATTCATCTTTTACATCTCCTTTTGATTGGTCATCACTGCCATCTGACGTAAACTCCAAGATGTCATCAACTTGGCAGTCTAACACGGAACATATTTTTTCAATTGAGTCCAATGCGATATACTGATTTCTTTTCATACGGGTGAAAATATTAGCACTAACACCTGCTTTTGAAATAAGCTCAGTGTTGGAAATGTTTCGGTCAATCATCAGGTGAAATAATCGTTTGTATGTTACTGCCACTATATATCACCCCCTTTGTCTTTCATTATTATGAAAGTATATCACACAAATGGGATTTTTTCAATTTTTCGTTAACGACAGGCAGAATATAAGCAGATTCAACATAAATGATTGCTCAAATTTGGCGATTGTTACATTTTATGTACGAAGATGCCGGAAACAACTTCGGCATCTTCGAGAAGAATACTCAGATATAAATTTTCACTTCTGAATTTAACCGATACTGTTGGCCTGCCATGCCGCTACTTTTTTGATTCCAGCACATCTTCGGATGCTGAACGGCAAGGTTGGCAAGCTGCTTTTGCAAGACGGGATTCAGCGTGAACACGCTGTTCGTTCCGTCCTCGCTGGCGTAGATCATGGTTTCCAGCTTAAACATCGTCAGAGAGTTCGTCATCTTCGTTTTCCTCAAACATCTCAGGCCCCCAATCCTCATCACGTTCGATGTCCTGCGCCAGCTTCTCCATCCCGGCATAGCACTCCATCTCGGAACGGACGAAGTAGAACATCTGGTCGTACCAGTCTGCCAGCGTTTCGTCCTCCAGCTTCCGGCAGAAGTCAAGCACCAGCTTGTTCTGGTCGGGGTCAACCGTCAGCCCGGCAACTCCGCACAGCCGCTTGCGGGTCAACTCCAAATCGGCGCAGCCATAGGTGTAGAGCAGCTTCTTTTCTTCAAACGTCAGTTTTCATAGGCTTGTTCCTCCGTACTAAAAAAGGGCCTGCCCTGTGCAGACCCGATGTAACAAAAAAGACCGCCGTGCGTTGTGCAGGGCGGTCAGGGATGTGATATTGTATTAGGCGAAAATCAGCTCAGACTTGATGATTTCCTCGGCACGGTTGCGGATGCTGTTCATCCGGCGCACCCATTCCAGTTGATCGGCGGCTTTCAGGGCTTCGGTCACGCCCTCGGCTTCCTGGATCTGTTGAACGGTCAATGCAAGCTGTTCCTCGGCCTGCGTGTCCAGCTTGGCAAGGTAGCCGCTCAGCTCACCGGACAAGACAAGCTGATTGTACTGGACGGGATGATGTTCTTCCAGATACCTTCTATGTAAGCGGCCCCACAGCCCGGTGGGGTGCTGCTCTGCCGGGGCTGCTGCGGTCAGATTCGGCAGATAGTGGTCATTGACAAGGGTGTAGTCCAGACCGTTGGCGTTGTCATGGGTGGATTTTTCAAGTTCGATCATGCGGATTCTCCTTTCAGTTCATCGGTTGGTTCAAATTGAAGTGTGGTTTTATCGGCTAGCTCTTGTTGAGCCAGCTTTTTCTTTTGGGCATATTGGCGGCAGCGTTCCCGGTTTTTCTGCAAAAGTGCTTCATATTCGGCTGCTGCCTGTGGATCGGTTTTAGCTGCTTCACGCAGGGCAGCACGTTTCTTTTTGCGGTTCTCCCCGGCAGTTTTCTGATAGTTCTTACGCTTGGCAAGTTGCTGTTCTGTAAGGTTTTTCTTGTCACTACGGCTGATCTCAATTTGACTGGGGAACGTATCACCGATAAAATTGAAGTAGATGTCGATTTGCTGCTGACGGTAGATCGTCCGTCCGCCGGATGCGGAATGAATCACCACTTTTTCTACCAGTTCGTACAGCATTTCATCTGTCAGCGTTTCACAGTCCTTGTATTTCCGAATCAGTTTGATAAAGCGTTTCAGATCAACTTTCGTTGTTTCAACGACGTCCAGTTCTTTCTTCAACTCGGCAATGCGAGCTTCGCAAACAGTTTGTTCCTCATCATATTGCGCCATCAAACGATGATACTGTCGTTCGGGGATTTTTCCTAAGACGCTGTTTTCATATAGGCTCCGAATCAAAGCGTCCAACTCGTCTATTCTTTTTTGAACTGAATGCAGTTCTTTTTTACTCTCGGAAGATACCTGTGTGTTTTGGTTTTCCCATGCAGCCTGAAGCTGCTCGGCAAATTCATCCTCATTTTCAATAATTTCTTTTGTCATCGCTTTGATTGCATTGAGAATAGCGGCTTCAATGGTTGAGGTCTTGATAAAATGGGATGTGCAGGAAACGTACATATTACGGTATTTGCTGCACTGCCATGAAGAATCCGAATCATACACCACATCAGAATCCCGATGTTTGGATTCAGGGCTGGAAAAGCTCATTCGGGAGCCACAGTCAGCGCAGAATACAATTCCGGCTAACCGGTGCGAGTATGTTCCGCTCGGAAGTTTTTTCGGATTCCTCTTGCGCAGACGCTGTGCTTGATCCCATGTTTCTTGGTCGATGATAGCCTCATGAGTGTTTTTGAATACGATCCTTTCTTCCGGGGTTGCAGCACGGCGCTTTTTCAGTTTGAAGTTCTCACGGATACTTTTACATAGCACTGTATGACCGAGGTATTCCTGCCGGTCGAGGATATAGGTCAGCGTTGTTGTATTCCACCGATAGGGATCGTGGTACGAATGGTTTCGGGCAGCTTCGGGATGATGCCGTTCTTCGTATGCAGACGGAATCAGCACTTTTTCGTCCGAAAGCGTCTGGCCGATTTGTGCAAGACTGGCACCGCTGGCTGCCATATCGAAGATCCTGCGGACAACGGAAGCTGCTTCCTCATCTACGTGAAGGGTTTGCTTGTCACCGGGAACCCGCTTATAACCGTAAGGAATACTGCCGCTGCACCGTTTGCCATCCTGCATCCGCGATTTGAAAACGGCACGGATTTTATTGCTTGTGTCCTTAGCGTACCACTCGTTCATGATATTCAGGAAAGGGGTAAAGTCATTGTCCGTGGGATTGGCACTGTCAACATTATTGTTGATAGCGATGAACCGAACACTCTTTGAAGGAAACTGAATTTCTGTGTAAAATCCAACTTCCAGATAATTGCGTCCGAAGCGGCTCATGTCCTTTACAATGACAGTTGCAATGTGCCCGGCTTCGATTTCGGCAATCATAGCCTGAAAACCGGGACGGTTAAAGTTCGTTCCGCTGTATCCATCGTCCGTAAAATGCTGGATGTTGTTAAAGCCGTTTTTACGAGCGTAGTCTTCCAGATACTTTTTCTGATTCAGAATGCTGTTGGATTCACCTTGCAGTTCATCATCTCTGGAAAGCCTTTCGTACAGTGCCGTGATTTTTCCTTGGTTGGATTTTGCCATAGTTTCACCTTCTTTTATTTTTAGTGGGAATACGATATGTAACAAAGATACGATACTTTTCTGATTTTGTAAACGCATCTTTGCTTTATCCTCGATAATTATAACCCTTGGGGTCTGTCACCACATAGGAGCTGTGCATCTGCATCAGGTTGGGTTTCAGCCAAAACCGTGTTTTACCGGAACCGGAGCCGCCGATCACCAGCACATTTTTATTTCGCGCCGTCTTGGGGTCCTTGGGGCGGCTGTTCATGGTCAGGCTCTCGGTTTTCGTCAGAATCACATTGTTCTGGAAAACCGGGTCCACATAAGGGGCGATGTCCTCGTGTGTTCCCCAGCGGGCGGAACCATACTCCATGCCGTGGCGGTATTTCTTCGCATTTTTGCTTTTCAGATATACCGCCAGCCGCAGACCACCACCGCAGCAGATTCCCACCAACAGGTCCAACGGGTGCAGGCTGGGCCACCAGCTTGCCAGCGCCACCGGCAAGACAGAAATCAGGGAGAGCGCCTTTTGAGAAGCGTCCGCGCCCTGCGCCATCCGCCATGCTTCCCCGAAGTTGGTGGCAAACAAGCCCATCAGGATATAGGGCAGGTTCAAAATCAGGAGCTTTTTGATGTCAAGCTGCTTTTTCATCGTTCCAGCTCCTTTCGCCTGGTGCGGTCCACCACGGCATTTTTGACCAGCTCTTTGAACTGATTCAGCTTTGCCAGCACAGACGGACGTTCTGTTTTCTCTGCTTTTTTCACTTTTTTGCCGGTGTACTCGGTAAAAGCGGCGGTCAGCGCATCCGCATCCCGTGCCTTGAAAAAGATCAGGTACTTGGGCGGGGAGGTACTGCGGTCTTTTTTTACCGCATAATCCACACCGTATTTCCGGGCAATCTTTTCAAATTCCTTGATGGAAGGATCGGTGATTTCGATATTGGAAACGCCTTGGTTCTGACCAATGAGCTGCTTGACCGTCTGCTTGCCTTGGGGCTTCACAGGCGCGTCCCGGCTTCTCTGCTTTTGCAGCTTCTTTTCCTTGCGATGGGCAAGGTATTTACAAATGGCGGCCTTAAACAGCCGCTCGGTGAACTTTGTGCCGTTGACTACCAGCGTCAAAGTCCTGTTTTCCACTTCTTCCTGCATGGGGTAACGCCTCCTTCCTGTGAAAATTTGCAGGGGTGGTGCATTTTACTAAGGCGGGACCACCAGCCGCCGCAAAAGATACCGGGTAATCATATCATCAGCAGGATGCTGTCCCGCAGCTGGGCAAAATACAGCTTGCCCTGGGGCGTTACCAGCGTATAGGAGCCGGTATGCCCGTGGTTGCAGTAGTCCTTGACGGTGAACAGGCCATCATTGGCGGGCTTTGCATAAGGCAGTACATTCCCGGACGGGGCGCGGTACACAAACCGCTGTTCCAGCAGGAAGCGGACAAACCGGCGCTCCGGCACAACCAGTTCCTTGGCGGTGGTACGGAGATTGGTGCTGTGCTTGAGGTCAATGAACAGGTCATAAAAGGCTGCCTTGCCCTCCAGCATGGCGTTTTCCTCCCGCAGCGCCGCATTTTCCTCCCGTTCTGCCAGCAGGTCGGAACAGAGTTTCATCATGGCTTCCGGGGAAGTGGCAACCTCCCACAGCTTTTCTCTGGTGATGTAGGCCCCGTGCTTGCGGATAGAGGGCAGCACCTCATCAAACACCCAGCGTTCAAATCGTTCCGCAGAGGGCAGTTTGCTGTGAACGATCAAGCGGTATAGATTTCCTTCCGAAATAAACCGGGTTTGCTGGGTTCTGCCCACGTTGTCGATGAGTGGGTAAAACGCCCACCCATCGGAAGTACAGTGCGCTTTCAGTGCTTTAGCCGAATCTTTGTAACCGAGTGCGGCAGTAACATCCAAACCGCAGAACAGGTATTTGCCATTTTCTTCGATGACCCGAACAGAACCAAACTCCGGGTTTTTGAAAATTTCCATCTGGTTCATAGCGTAACCTCCTGTAAAAGTCGTTGTTGTGGGATGAAAAAAGACGGCCTTACCAGCCGCCTGCGTTCATATCATGATTAACCTGTGAAGTGTAGTGGTTGCTGATGGTGGTGGGTGCGTTAAACAGCACCGTCAGCAGGTACTGCTTCATGTTGCGGACCTCGGTGGTGTTTTTCTGCAAGCTGTCCATGACAAACCGGATATGTTCGCTGTCCAGCTTCAAAAAACGGGAGCGCACCACCTCATGGGGGAAGTCGCTGCCTGCAATCCGGGTGGTTTTGCGTCTGGCACAGACGGTTTCCACCATCAGCTCCACGATCTCGTCCAAATCCTCCCGATAGGTGGCAAACTCCCTGCACAGGTAGTCATACTCGATGTTCTCTAAAATCAAATCCCGATAACTTTCTATCTCGGAGACAGACATCGCATCCCTTCCTTTCCGTTCCGGCGGTCTTGCCGCCGTTTTCTCCCGGAAGGGAATGGAATCGGTACTTGATCCATGAGTAATTGATTTTTGAGTATTTGATTTCTCTATATTTAATTCTGCGGGCTTTTCCGTATCCGGTTTGTCCATATCCGGTTTTCCCGTATCTGGTGAAGCCGTATCCGGCTGTGGCGTATCCGGGTTCTTCGGCTGTGGCTGTTCGTAGATGACATACTCGGTATCACTGATCCGACCCTGCCTATCTCGTAGCTGATGACGGACAATGTACCCGGCAGTTTCCAGCTCCCGCAGCGCGCCGCCGATAGCGTCCA
>OGDA01001101.1_pt1 | contig 10260 bp, 8 predicted proteins | sample 1570281 | NCBI WGS metagenome assembly OGDA01 (sample SAMEA2582184, study PRJEB24529) | metagenome
CGCTCGAATTCCGTTCCGGCAATCCCCGCCCCGCGGGCACGCCGGACGACATTCTCGCCCAGGGTATGAAGTTCTACAGCGAGCTCTCGCCCGAGACGAAGGAGTTCTTCGAAACGATGCTGCGCGACGAGCTGCTCGACGTGCTCTCGACCGAGGGCAAGCAGGCGGGCGGCTACTGCACGAGCATCATGGACTATGAGGTTCCCTTCATCTTCGCCAACTTCAATGGCACGCAGCAAGACGTCGAGGTCGTGACGCACGAGGCCGGTCACGCCTTCGAGGCCTGGACGAACCGCAAGCGCATCCCCATCGACTACATCTGGCCGAGCATGGAGGCCTGCGAGGTCCACTCGATGTCCATGGAGTTCTTCGCCGAGCCCTGGGCGGACGGCTTTTTTGGCCCCGACGCGAAGAAGTTCCTCTACAGCCACCTCTCCGGCGCGCTGACGTTCATCCCCTACGGCACGATGGTCGACCACTTCCAGCACATCGTGTATGAAAAGCCCGAAATGACGCCTGCCGAGCGCCACGCCGTTTGGAAGGAGCTGCTCGGCGTCTATATGCCGTGGATGAAGCTCGACGGCGAGATCCCGTTCTACTCCGAGGGCATGGGCTGGCAGCGCCAGCACCACATCTATTCGAGCCCCTTCTATTATATTGACTACTGCCTTGCCCAGACCGTGGCGCTCGAATTCTGGGCGATGATCCGCAAGGACGTGAAAAACGCCTGGCAGCACTACATGGCCTACACCGTGCAGGGCGGCAGCCGGACGTTCACCGACCTTCTCAAAAACGCCGGCCTTGAAAGTCCGTTTGACGAAGCGTGCCTTCGCGGCGTGTGCGCCGAGGCGGAGAAGGCGCTCGCGGACTTTGACCTCACGGGCATCGAATAATGGGCGAACAGCACAAAAAACACAACCGCCGCGAGCACCTGAACGACTTTCATCTGAACGTCGCGGGCGAATATGTTTACGACGGGGCACTCTACGCCTGCCAAAGCGATGATGCAAAGCAGCGCAGATCTAAGCGCGCCGTGTGGGGAATGGCAGCCATTCTGACCGTCGCGGTCGCCGCGGGCGGGTGCATTCCCGCGCCGGGGATGCAGAACTGTTTTTACGTTCTGCTCCCCTACCTCGGCGAGTTTCTGGGCGCGGTGAGCGTCATCTGGGCGCTTGCAAAGCTCGGAACGGACTGGAGCACGGTGCGCGAGTACAACTACAAAAAAAGCGTGGCCGTTCTGCCCGTGCGAACGGCGGTCACGGCGGTCTTTTCTCTTCTCGGCGTCGTGTGCGAATTGATCTTCTTTTTCGTCAATGACCACGCAGGACAGACGTTTTTCGCGCTGCTCTATGTCCTGCTGAAGCTGATAGCCCTACTGAGTGTCCTTGTTCTGCGCGCCGAAATTATGCAGGCAGAATGGGGCGAATTGCCTAAAAAAGATAATTCCTAAGATTTTACTCTGTACAATCTTCATCTTTTCATGCTATAATTAAAAAAATTCCATGCTCTGTTTTTCGGCGCACAAATGTCCATAGAAGGCGTACTTCCCTTTCCGCGCGTGTATACGCGCGGGCATCTTACTTTGTGCTGCACGGGGCGACCCGTTTTAGCAAAAATTTATAAAGGAGTAGATTCAATGAAAAGAACACTTGCACTGATCCTTTCTCTGGTCATGTGTCTTGGTCTTCTGGCCGGCTGCGGCGACAAGAAGACGGACGACGGCCAGACCGACGGCAAGACGCTTGTTGTCGGCACGCAGAACTTCGACGGTAAGTTCTCCCCCTTCTTCTATACCAATGACTATGAAAACCAGGTCATGGGTATGGTCTTCGACGGTCTGTTTCTCGTCGACCGCGAGGGCTCTGTCGTCCTCAAGGGCATCGAGGGCGACGTCCGTCCCTACAATGGCACCGACTATACTTACAAGGGCATTGCCGACTGCGACATCGTTGAAAACAGCGACGGCACGGTCGACTACAACATCACCCTGAAAGAGGGCGTCAAGTTCTCCGACGGTGAGGAAATGACCATCGACGATGTCATCTTCTCTTACTATGTCCTGCTTGACCCCGCTTATGACGGCGTTTCCACGCTGTACTCCCTGCCCATCAAGGGTCTGGAAGCCTATCGCAGCGGTATGGAGACTGTGCAGAACCTGATCCTCGCCGCCGGTCCTGACGCCTACGCCGCCAACGACTTCTACACCGAAGAGCAGTACAACGCTTACTGGATCGCCTTCAACGCCGCCGGCGCGAAGTTCGCCCAGGAGATCCTTGACTACGTGGTCGCCGCCGGTTACGCCACCGCTGACGACTCCGTCGCCGCGCAGGCTGGCAACTGGGGCTTCGAGCTCGCCGATGACGCGACCGTCGAAGACTTCTGGGCTGCCATCGTTGCTAAGTACGGCTACGACATCTCCGATGACGGTATCAACGCTGAGACCGCCGGCACCAGCATCTCCTCCTTCCTCGAGGCTGAGCTGGGCGACGCCTACACCGACTATACCGTCGCCGTCCAGACCGGCGAGTCCGCTCCCAACGTTTCCGGTATCGTCAAGACCGGTGACTACTCCATGTCACCCTCACCGAGGTCAACGCCACCGCCATCTATCAGCTCCCCGTCACCGTGTGCCCCATGCACTACTATGGCGAGACTGACAAGTATGACTACGACAACAACATGTTCGGCTTTGTCAAGGGCGATCTGTCCCACGTCAAGTCCGTGACCTCCACGCCTGTCGGCTCCGGCCCGTACACCTTCGAGAGCTGGTCCAACGGCGCTGTCACCCTGCAGAAGAACCCGACCTACTGGAAGGGCGAGCCCAAGATCGACACCGTCATCTGGCGCGAGATGCAGGATGAAGATAAGATCCCCGGCGTTGTCTCCGGCACGATCGACGTGACTGACCCCTCCTACTCCAAGGAAGCTGCCGAGCAGATCAAGGAAGCCAACTCTAACGGCGAGATCTCCGGCGATACCATCCAGACCGACCTCGTTGCCAACCTCGGCTACGGCTATGTCGGCTTCAACGCCAACCGCGTGAAGGTCGGCGACGGCAACGGCGGTGATGAGGCCTCCAAGGATCTGCGTAAGGCCATCGCCACGGTTATCGCCGTTTACCGCGATGTCGCTGTCGACTCCTACTACGGTGAGTTCGCCAACGTCATCAACTACCCCATCTCCGACACCTCCTGGGCCGCTCCGCGCGTTACCGATGAGGGCTACAAGGTCGCCTTCTCCGTTGACGTCAACGGCAACGACATCTACACCGAAGGCATGAGCGCCGACGACAAGTACGCCGCCGCCAAGCAGGCCGCTCTCGGCTACTTCGAGGCTGCCGGCTACACCGTCGCTGACGGCAAGATCACCGCTGCTCCCGCCGGCGGCCGCATGGACGCTGAAGTCATGGTCGGCGGCAGCGGCAAGGGCGACCACCCCTCCTTCATGGCTCTGACCCTCGCGTCCGACGCCCTCAAGGAGATCGGCTTCAACCTGATCGTCTCCGATATGTCCAACTTCGCCGAGATGACCAACGCGATCAACGCCGGTACTGCCGACATGTTCGCCATGGCATGGCAGGCCACGCCCGACCCGGATATGTTCCAGATCTATCACAGCAAGGGCGGCTCCAACGAGAAGTCCTACTGGATCAAGGATGCCGACCTCGATGAGCTCATCATGATGGCGCGTCAGTCCACCGACCAGACCTACCGCAAGACCCTGTATAAGCAGTGCCTTGACATCGTGGCCGACTGGGCGGTCGAGATCCCCATCTATCAGCGCCAGAACTGCGTGATCTTCTCCTCTCAGCGCGTCAACCTCGACACCGTGACGCCTGATATCACCACCTACTGGGCCTGGTACAACGACATCGAGCTGCTCGACCTGCAGTAAGCTCCGTCGCTGCACAAAAACGTTACTTAGGCGCATGGCTACCCTGCGGCTTTTGCCGCGGGGTAGCCTGCCTCAGGCACATCTGCCTATGATCCAAATGCCCCGGTGCATCGGAGCATTTGGCTGATATGCAGAGAGAGACATATCAAACCCGAAACGGCGACAAGGCCCCGGGCGCGGGGCGGCCGTTATCAAAAAACGGAGGGATTCTATGCGCAAATATCTGGTAAAACGCCTGCTGCTGTCGGTGGTGATCCTCTTTTTTGTGACATTCATCATCTACCTGCTTATGCGCTGCATGCCCAGCTCCTACGTGGAGAATATGGCGCGGCAGCTCTCGCAGGCTCCCGGCTCCAAGCCCTATGAGGAGTGGCTGGCACAGCTCAACGCACAATACGGTCTGGACCTGGGCCTTATCCCCGGCTTCTTCGTCCAGCTCAAGAACCTGTGCACCGGCAACTTCGGCGACAGCTGGAAGTATACCGTGCCCGTCATCCAGAAGTTCAACGAGGTCATCTGGGTCTCGTTCATCATGGGCGCTATCTCGCTCGTGTTCGAGCTTCTCATCGCGGTGCCGCTCGGCATCGTGGCCGCCACCAAGCAGTACAGCGTGACCGACTACACCGTCACGACGGTCGCACTGCTGGGTATGTCGCTGCCGACGTTCTTCTTTGCGACGCTCTTAAAGCTCATCTTCTGCATCAAGCTCGGCTGGTTCGACCTTGTCGGCCTGACGGGACGTGACTTCAACTCCCTCAGCCAGTTTGGTCAGATCCTCGATATGGCAAAGCATCTGGTGCTGCCCATCGTGACGCTGGTGTTCATTTCTATCGGCCCGTGGATGCGCTATGTGCGCACGAACATGCTCGAGGTGCTCAACGCCGACTACATCCGCACCGCCCGCGCCAAGGGCCTTTCTGAGCACAAGGTCATCTATCACCACGCCTTCCGCAACACGCTCATCCCGCTCGTGACGTTCATCGGCGGCTCGCTGCCCGGCCTTTTTGCCGGCGCGCTCATCACAGAGACGCTGTTCGCCATCCCCGGCATCGGCTTCATCTCGTACAATGCGATGGTCGCGGGCGATATCCCCTTCTCCATGTTCTACATGACGTTCCTGGCGATCCTGACCCTGCTGGGCAACCTGATCTCCGACATCCTGTACGCGGTGGTCGACCCCCGCGTGCGCATCGCGTAAGAAAGGAGGACGTGACGAATGAGTTATTTTGACGATAGAACCGATAAGGATCTTTCCAATCCCGTTCACGGACAGGGCACGCCCGGTAATGATGCCCGCCGCCGTTCCTACGAGCTCAACGACAAGTACGCAGGAAAGGACAACACGCCCTCCGAGGAAAACAAGCCGCCCGAAGAGGATTATTCCCTCAACGACGACCGCCGCGTCAAGGTCCTTTCCCCGGGCACGCTGGTCGCCAAGCGCTTTTTCCGCAACCGCCTCGCGGTCGTGGGTCTGACGATCCTCGCCGTGATGTTCATTTTCTCCTTCATCGGCGGCCTCATCAGCCCCTACGGGCAGGACGAGGTCTTCTACCGTGACGATATCCAGCTCAAGGAATACGCCGCCATGAGCGAGAACACCGAGTACCGCTATCTCGTGGCCGACGGCCAGGAGTTCGGCACGATCCTCCAGGCGCAGCTCACGCTGCACATGGGCAAGGACGACAGCTTCTCCTACAAGGGCGTCACCTACGACGTGACCGAGGAGGGCGACTCACTCTACTCCGTCTCGAGCGGCGGCAGACTCCTTGCCATCGCCTATAAGGACATCATCAGCTCGAGCGACCCCAGCCAGAAGTTCGGCTTCAACTTCAGCTTCAACGCCCTCAAGGCGCACGCCAACGGCGAAGCGGAGTTTACGGCCAGCGGCAAAACCTATACGCTTGATGAAGACAGCGTCATGCTGAATGGCGAGGAGATCGCCTACATCAGCCGCTTTGTCATCCAGTCCAAGGTCAGCGGCACGGTCATCAGCAAGGACTTCAAAGAGCGCGTGCAGCAGGCCGTCGAAAACGGTGAGACCGAGTACACCTATGTGAACGACGCCGGTCAGGAGCGCGAGATCAAGCTTGAATACAATCCCGCCAAGTACCAGTGGTCGATCAAGGAGGGCACGTCCACCCGCGTGTTCGACGCCTATTCCTTCCCCGACTCCGCGCACTGGCTCGGTACGGATAAAAACGGTATGGATATGCTCACCCGCCTGATGTACGGCGGCCGCGTGTCGCTGATGATCGGCTTCATCGTCGTCATCATCTCCGCGGCGCTCGGCGTGGTGCTCGGCGGCGTCTCCGGCTACTTCGGCGGCTGGGTCGATAACCTCATCATGCGTATCGTCGATATCTTCTACTGCATCCCCTCCACCCCGCTCATCATCATTCTGGGCGCAGCGATGGACGGCATGCGCGTCGACCCGCAGATCCGAATGCTCTACTTAATGTTGATCTTGGGCTTCCTCGGCTGGCCGGGTATCGCCCGTCTCGTCCGCGGCCAGATCCTCTCTCTGCGCGAGCAGGAGTTCATGACCGCGACGGAGGCCTGCGGCATCAGCGTTTCGCGCCGCATCTTCCGCCACCTGATCCCCAACGTCATCCCGCAGCTCATCGTCAACTGCACGATGAGCCTCGGCTCCACCATCATCACCGAGGCAACGCTCAGCTTCCTCGGCCTCGGCGTCAAGTTCCCGTTCGCCTCCTGGGGCAACATCATGAACGACGTTTCCAACTCTTACGTCCTCACGAGCTACTGGTTCATCTGGATCCCCGCCGGCATCTGCCTGATGCTGACGGTCCTCGGCTTCAACTTCGTCGGCGATGGTCTGCGCGACGCGTTCGACCCGAAGATGAAGCGCTGAGAAAGGAGGGAATTTGAATGGCTAAGAAGCATAATGACGGCTATCTTTCCGCAAAGGAATCCCGCCGCATTTCCAAAGAAAACCGCAAGATCACAAATGCGCTCGAAAAGAAGCGCAAGCGCAAGAACGTTCCCGAATCCGAGTATCTGACCGAGATGCACGACCCCAACAACGCGGTCGAGTTCGACAACCTGCACACCTACTTTTTCACCGACACGGGCGTTGTCAAGTCGGTCGAGGACGTCACGTTGTCCGTGCCCATCGGCAAGACTGTCGGCGTCGTCGGCGAGTCCGGCTGCGGCAAATCGGTCACGAGTTTGTCGCTCATGCAGCTTTTGCAGCGCCCGCAGGGTCAGGTCGTGGAGGGCGAAATTCGCCTGAACCTCGGCAGCAAGGCCTACGACGTCACGAAGGCGCCTGACAGCGTCATGCAGCACTTACGCGGCAACTATATCTCCATGATCTTCCAGGAGCCGATGACCGCGCTGAACCCCGTGTTCCGCATCGGCGACCAGCTCGACGAGGTGCTGGCCCTGCACAATGAAAAGGGCCACGACGAAGCGCAGATCAAGGCGCGCACCATTGAACTCCTTGAGATGGTCGGCATCGCCAACAGCGAGGGCGTTTACAAGATGTTCCCGCACGAGCTCTCCGGCGGTATGCGCCAGCGCGTCATGATCGCCATGGCGCTTGCGTGCAGCCCGAAGCTCATCATCGCCGACGAGCCCACCACGGCGCTCGACGTGACGATCCAGGCGCAGATCCTCGACCTTCTGCGCAATCTGAAGGATCAGATCAATTCCTCGATCATGTTCATCACGCACGACCTCGGCGTCATCGCCGAAATGGCGGACTATGTGGTCGTCATGTACGCTGGCCGCATCGTCGAGCAGGGCACGGCGGAGGAGATCTTCTCCCATCCCGCGCACCCCTACACCATCGGCCTCATGGCCTCCAAGCCGGTCGTGGGCCGTCAGGTCGACAAGCTCTACTCCATCCCCGGCAAGGTGCCGAACCCCATCAACATGCCGAACTACTGCTATTTCAAGGACCGCTGTGAAATGTGCGTGAACGGCTGCGAGGGCGACTACCCGTGCGAGGTGAGCATCTCGCCAACGCACAAGGTGAGCTGCTACCGCTACTACGACGGCAAGCGTCCCGACCTTGAGGAGGCCGTGGAGGAAGAGCTGGCCGAGGGCAAGGAAAACGGAAAGGAGGGTGAATAAGATGCCGTTTTGGAAAGCCGGTAAGAACGACGATCAGGTCCTCGATGAACTGAAGGAAACGCAGAAGCAGAATGCCGATGAATTTGTCAAGAAGCAGGAGCACGCCGATGAGGCGCAGAAGTCCTCACTCATCATCGACAACAATTTCACCCCCGTGGAATATGACCCGCAGTACATTCTGCAGGTCAATCACCTCAAGAAATACTTCCCGATCAAGGGCGGTATGGTGTCGAAGACGGTCGGCTATGTCAAGGCCGTCGACGGCGTCACGTTCAATTTAAAGCGCGGCACGACGATGGGCCTTGTCGGTGAGTCCGGCTGCGGCAAGACGACCACGGGCCGCACGATCCTGCGCCTGTATGACTCCAAGTCCGGCGGTCAGGTGCTCTTCAACGGACAGGAGGTCTATGACCTCTCCCACAAGGAACTGCGCGCCCTGCGCACGAAGATGCAGATCATCTTCCAGGACCCGTTCTCCTCGCTCTCCCCGCGTATGCCGGTCGGCGAGATCATCGGCGAGGCCGTGCGCGAGCACAACCTTGTCCCGAAGGCGGAATTTGACGATTATATCGACCAGGTCATGGACAACTGCGGCTTGCAGCCCTTCCACAAGGACCGCTACCCGCATGAGTTCTCCGGCGGCCAGCGCCAGCGTATCTGCATCGCGCGTGCGCTCGCGCTCAACCCCGAGTTCATCGTCTGCGACGAGCCGGTCTCCGCACTCGACGTGTCCATCCAGGCGCAGATCATCAACCTGCTGAACGAATTGCAGGATAAATACAAGCTGACGTACCTCTTCATCAGCCACGACCTCTCCGTTGTCGAGCACATCTCCGACACCGTCGGCGTCATGTACCTCGGCAACCTTGTGGAGTACGGCGCGAAGGAAGATATCTTCCGCAACCCGCTCCACCCCTACACGAAGGCGCTCTTCTCCGCCATCCCCATCCCCGACCCGAAGGTGAAGATGAACCGCATCGTGCTCGAGGGCTCCATCCCCTCCCCTGCCAATCCGCCCAAGGGCTGCAAATTCCACACCCGCTGCGCCAACTGCATGGCCTGCTGCAAGGAGGAAGCACCCGTCCAGCGCGAGATCGAGCCGGGCCACTTTGTGTGCTGCCACCTGTACGATAAGTGATGAAGAAGGACGACTTCTACGAGGAGGACGACGGCCGCACGATCGCCGACATGAGCGGCATCGAACGCCAGCCGACCTTTCTCCCACACTTTCACCGCAAGCGCAGCGACTTTTCCGCGCCCGACGCGCCCCGTGCGAACGACCGCCCGTGGGAAAGCGCTGCCGGTGAGCTGACGCGCGAGGAGCGCAATGCCGCCATCCGCGGCGCGCTCAAGGCGGGACTGCTGATCGCAGGTGTGTATAGCCTCGCCGCTGCGGCGCTAATCGTCGCGATGCAGCTGCTCTGGTCTTAAATATGGAAAAAGGAAGACTCTTTCGAGTCTTCCTTTTTTATTTTTCTGCACGGCCAACGACAAATAGCTCTCTTTTCTTCGGATTTCAGATTGTTTTCATCTTTATTCTATGATATAATAGGGACAGCGGATTCCAAATTCTCTGCTGATTGTAATGATTCTTTTTGCCATCTCAATTCCTCCCTAACTTAAACGCTCCACTTTATTTTTTCTGATTCTCTTTAAAAATACATAGCCCACCAGACACGCTATCATCTCCGTGATCGGAAATGCCCACCAGATCAGTGAGATGCCCATCTGACCGTTTCTTGCAAAGATTGAAAAAATTCCTGCCAGCGGCAATATGATCACAAGCTGTCTGAGCAGCGAAATCACCAGTGACTCGATACCTCCGTCCAAAGCTTGATAAATGCCCTGATATGCCACATTGATTCCGGCAAAGATAAAGCTGATGGAGATAATCCGCATCGCTCCAATAAAATATTCTCTGGATTGCCCGGCATTAAACAGTGTCGCAAATGCTCCCTGGAACACTTCCGTGATAATGATACCAAAAATCATCAGCGCCGCTGTATACAGGAGACCGTATTTTATTCCGTCCTTAATTCTCTTTTTGCTTCCCATTCCATAAGCAAAAGCAATAATCGGTGTAATTGTATCTCTGAGTCCGAATGCCAAGAACAACACAAACTGCTGGACTTTATAGAACAGTCCGTATGCGGTCTGTGCAGAAGGGCTGAACTTCAGAATCAGGTTCATCACATAAACCATGATCGACATCAGCGCCTGCGCAATGATTGCCGGAAGTCCGATCGCATAGATTTCTCTTATGATACC
>OGDA01001108.1_pt1 | contig 10209 bp, 5 predicted proteins | sample 1570281 | NCBI WGS metagenome assembly OGDA01 (sample SAMEA2582184, study PRJEB24529) | metagenome
AGAAGGTACCCGTCTGGGGATCGACCTGCGGATCGGCGAAATCGACCAGTCCCCGATAGGGATACTGCGCCCCGTCGGCCAACGTGACCGTAATATAGGGGTCCCACTTGCGGGTCGAATCCTTATGGCCCAGATTGACGTTACGGGCCTTGCTACGCAGGTAATCCAGCGCGGTCATACTGAAATCGACCCGCACCGTATCGCTCTTTACCACGGTGGCCAGCAGCGACTTGCCGCCAGGACCGACGAGCGTACCGATATCGGCGTTCCGCTCGGAAATGTAACCCGAAATGGGCGACTGCACGGTCGTGTAGCCGAGTATCATTTCAGCCTGCGTAAGGTCGGCTTCGCTCACCACCACGTCCGCCACAGCGCTCTCGTAGGAGGCGATGGCGTTATCCAGGTCGAGCTGACTGGCGGCATTCTGCTCATACAGCGGACGAATACGGTTCAGGTCGCGCTCGGCCTTCAGAGCCTGGGCCCGGGCTTTGTTCAACTGCGCCTTGGCCTTGTTCGCACGGGCGCGATAGACCGTCGGGTCGATGATGAAAAGCGTCTGGCCCTTCTTGATATAGGTTCCCTCGGCAAAGAGCATCTTCTCCAGATAACCTTCGACGCGGGCCCGGATCTCGACGAATTGCTGGGCCCGGATACGGCCCACGTACTCGCCATAGATGCTGACATCTTCGACCTGCACCGGTTCGACGGCCACCACCGGCAGTGCGGCGGCCTGCGGCCGGGGACGCAGCAACACGACGAGCAGAACGACCAGCACCACGACGGCACAGCCGATGAAGATCCAGTGCTTACGAGTCAGTTTCACCCGAATACGAGGTGTTTTGGCCGCTATTTTTTTCAGTTTCTCCAAATTCAACTCTTTCAGATTCGGTTTCATTTCATAAGTAGTTTTTATCCATAAAAGGGTTAAAGGACTTTACCCAAACCCCGCGCCAATCCTGTTCTATCCGGATAAGCGAATCATACACAATATAATACGCCTGCAACAGACGAGGCCGATCCTGTGGCGTGAATCTACAAAATGTAGAATTATTCCACACCGGAGCCTACCGGCTGTGGCGTAAAAACCCCCGGTGCCCGATAATCGCCGCCAGGCGCCCCGGATGCAGGGATTTGCCCGCAACGATAAGGGTGACGGCCAACAGGATCAAGCCGATACCCGCAGCAAGCCGCGCAGTGAACAATTCACCGAAGATAGTCACGCCGATCACCACTGCCGTCAGCGGCTCCAAAGCCCCCATAACAGCGGTCGGAGTAGAACCGATGGCATGCACGGCAACGGTCATCAACACCAGCGAAACGACCGTAGGAATCAGAGCCAGCATCGCCGCCCACCCCCCCACATCGAGGGTGTTGAGAGAAGCTGCAAAGGCTGGTCGGGACAACACAGCGAATACAACACGATCGCAGCCACGCCGAACAACAGCACGTAAAACGTAAGCTTCACCGACGACATATTCAACGAAGCACGGTTGACCACCACGATATAGAGCGCATACGAGAGCGACGAAGCCATGACCAGCACAACGCCCGCAGTATTGAGTACCGCACCGCCCTCACCCCGGTACAGCAACGCGATTCCGCACAGAGCCAGGGAAATGGAGAGGACCGTGACCAGCGAAATTCGCTCCCTGAAGAAAATCGCCATGATGACGGCCACCATGACCGGATAGACGAAAAGAAGGGTGGAGGCGATCCCCGCATCCATATAGTGAAAACTCATGAACAACGTGAGCGACGATACGGCGAACATCACTCCCAGCAATCCCAGCACGGAGAACTCCCGGCGCGTAATGCGCAGCGAAGTTTTCTGCACCAACAACAGGGCTGCCAGCAGTACGGCGGCAAGCGCATAGCGGTAAAACAGCACGGAATTGGTGTTTATTCCCGCCCGGTAGAGTGACAAAGCACCGAGGGGATTCATCCCGTAACTCACGGCGGCAACGATGCCGCAAAGGGTTCCTTTCGATTTCTCGCTCATGGATCGACAATTTCAACCGGCCGCAAAAATACGAAATAATTCGGCCGTTCGGTAAAGATAGCGCCTATAAATCGACCTCGGAAAAGGGAACGAGATGCGGTAATTCGTCCGGAAAGATTAAAATATCGGCCGGGTTTCGTATCTTTGTGCCACTGTTTCCGATAACCCTCCGGAACCGCCCGGTTCCTTCGGAGCGATCCGGAACAATACGGTTTTACGGAAAATGCCTTTCGGGGCCAAATACATATCGAAATGAAAAAGTTACTTCTGATCTTTCTGCTGATCGCCGCCTGGAGTGTGCAGGCCCGCGAAGTATATCCGCTCTGCGACGACTGGCTCTTCTCGTTCCGCTACGAAAACAGCAGCGACAACGCCCGCTGTGTCACGCTGCCGCACACCTGGAACCTCGATGCACTGGCCGGGACGATCCCGTACCTGCGAACGACCGCCGACTATCAGCGCAAACTCTACGTACCGCAGACCTGGACCGGGAAGCGGCTCTTCCTGAAATTCTACGGCGTGGAGAGCGTCGCCCACCTCTTCGTAAACGGAACTTACGTCGGCGAGCACCGGGGCGGAACGACCGCTTTCGTCTTCGAAATCACCGACCGGGTGAAATACGGCAGCGAAAACCTGCTTCGCGTAGCCGTGAGCAACGCCATTACGGGCGACGTGCTGCCGCTCTCGTCCATCCACAACATCTACGGCGGCATCAGCCGGGAGGTAGAACTCATCGTCACCGACCCCACCGCTGTATCGCCTCTGTATCTGGGCTCGTCGGGAGTCCTGATCCACCCCCGGGCCGTATCGACCGAACGGGCCGAAGCCGAGGCCGAAATCCACCTCACCTCGAAAGGCGACAACTTCTGCCGCGTGACCCTCGAAGCGTTCGATCCGGACGGAATTCAGGCCGCAGCCAAAACGATAAAGGCCAAACTCGACGGCAAACCCATCGTCATCCCCTTCACGGTCGAAAATCCCCGGCTGTGGGACCTCGATCACCCCAACCTCTATCGAATGCGTGCATCCGTCGAGAGCGACACCTCGCGGGATGAGATCGAAATCGCCACGGGCTTCCGCAACATCCGCGTCACACCCGAAGAGGGTTTCCGCCTCAACGACTCGCTCGTTCGGGTTCACGGCGTAACGCTCTACTACGACCGTCCGGGCACGGGTAGCGCTATGGAGGCGGAGGACTATGCCGAAGATTTCGCTTTCATACGCGAGTTGGGAGCCAATGCCCTGCGCTCGCCCGCAGGACCGCACGCCCCCTGTCTGTACGACCTATGCGACCGCACAGGCGTACTGGTCTGGATCGACCTGCCGCTGATCCGGGCACCTTTCCTCAGCGACGTTTCCTATTATCCGAACCCGCAACTCGAGGCGAACGGTCGCCAGCAACTGCGCGAAATCATCGCCCAGCATATCAACCGGCCGTCGGTGGTCATCTGGGGACTCTTCGACTGCCTCTGGCAACGGGGCGAAAACCCCGTGCCCTATGTGCGGACACTGAACGAACTGGCAAAAAAAATGGACCGCAGCCGCCCGACGGCGGCCACCAGCAACCAGGACGGAGAACTGAACCAGATCACCGACCTGATCGTATGGGCGCAGAACATCGGCTGGGACAAAGGCCGCACGGAAGACCTCGAAATCTGGCTCGGCCAGCTTCGGTCGGGGTGGAACCAGCTCCGTTCGGGCATCTGCTACGGTGAAGCGGGGCAGATCGAACAACAGGGCGATCCGGCTCGCCGACGCCGCTCGAACAGCCTGCTCTGGCAGCCGGAAGGACGGCAGACCCGTTTTCATGAAGATTACACGAAATACCTGGCACAAGACACGCTGCTGTGGGGAACCTGGATCAACACCCTGTTCGACTACGGCTCGGCCCGCCGTCCGCAGGGCGTGGAGGCTACGGGGCTCGTCACGCTGGACCGACGCCGCCGCAAGGACGCTTTCCATCTTTACAAGGCTTTGTGGAACAACACGGAACCGACGCTCCACATCACCGGACGCCGGGAGGATGAGCGTAACGGCGACTTGCAGACCGTAACCGTCTATTCTTCGGCCGGAGAGCCGGTCGTAACCCTCTCGGGCGACACGCTCGCGGTCGAGCAATACGCACCGTGCATCTACCGCTGCGACTCGGTACGGCTCAACGGCCGGATGAAGATAGAAGCGAAAGCCGGGGATTTATACGACGAAACGTTCCTTACCGGAAACTGCGCCTTAGTAGCTCCGCCGCGTCGGGACCCTCAGCAAACAGCAGGTCTGCGACTGACAAATTAGGCGCGAAAGGCAGCCGGTCGGAAAAGACCTGGAAATAGGACTCGGCATGAAACGCCGGGTCCTCTTTTTGTTTGGGCCTCAGATCGAGGTCGCCGGGAGCGGCTTCGACGTATTGCTCCGAAATACGGGGGCGGTTCTGCACATTCAGTTTTTGAAGCAGCACTTCCGTCAGTTCGAGGTCGTAATCGACCAGAAAATCGTATTCCCGCCGATAGAAAGGCTCGAACGAGGAGCGGTAGTGATCGAAATAGGGCGATCCCCGGTAAGCCGACACCAACGAAATCCAATGCTGGTGCTGCCACCGCTTCGAATAGTCGAGCCGCACATCCCGCATCGGCGTACGGGGACGGTTGGCACGCTGCACGTGCACCGTGAGGTCCATCACGCCGCCCGAAGCGAGAATTTGCGCCCGGTTGCGCTCCGAACGCTTGACAAAATGTTCCCCGAGGTCGATGACGCAATCGTCGCACAGCAGGTGCGCGAAATATTCGACCGACCCCAGATAGGCTGCAGGCAGAATCGTCATGGTCGTTCCGGTTGATTTTCAGGTTAGCCTTGATAAGCGCCACGAGCCGATCGAGCGCCTCCTCCTGGGGGATGTTCTTCTCCACCACCGTGCGCCCCTTGTAAAGAGTGATACGCCCCGGAGCGGCGCCCACGTAGCCGTAATCGGCGTCGGCCATCTCGCCGGGTCCGTTTACGATACACCCCATCACGCCGATTTTCAAGTTTTTAAGATGCGATGTTCGGGCGCGGATCGCCGCAAGCGTTCCCTCTATATCGTAAAGCGTGCGGCCGCAGCTCGGGCAGGCGATGTATTCGGTGCGGGACATCCGCACGCGGGCCGCCTGCAGGATCATCAGCTCGATCTCCGCGATCTCCTTTTCCGAAAGATGCGGCGCGTCGATCCGAATGCCGTCCGCCAGCCCGTCCAGAAAGAGCGCCCCCAGATCGGCAGCGGCTTTGACGGCGACGGCTTCGACCGTCGGATCGTCGTAGCGGCGGCACACCGCGACGGGTTCGTCGGCCCGGTCGAGGCTCAGGATCGCGGCCCGCAGTTCGGCCGTGGGATTCTCCGTCAGGGCTTCGATCATCCGCCAGTCGGCAGGCAACTCGGAGTGAATCAAGGGAGTTTGCACCCGAGTGCGGCGGCTGTATCGCGTCGGCGTATAGCGCTCCGGGTATTTGACGGAGAACACCCCGCTGCGGCGGGCAAAATGATCGACCAAAAGCTGCGCCACGGGGATCTCGTTCTCGGGCGCTTCGGTCAGCGAAACGCGGATCGTGTCGCCGATACCGTCCGCCAAAAGCGCTCCGATACCGACAGCGCTCTTGATGCGTCCTTCGATCCCGTTTCCCGCTTCGGTGACGCCCAGGTGGAGCGGATAATCCATCCCCTCCCGCTCCATCGCTTCCGCCAGAAGCCGGTAGGCGGCCACCATGACCCGCGTATTGCTCGACTTCATCGACACCACGACCTGATCGAACGCCTTTTCGCGGCAGACGCGCAGGAACTCCATCGCCGAGGCCACCATCCATTCGGGGGTATCGCCCCACTCGTCGAAAACGCGCTTCGAGAGCGAACCGTGATTCACGCCGATGCGGATCGCCACGCCGCGCTCCCGGCATCGGTCGATGAGGGCTTCGAACTCCCCGTGCGATGAGTTATAATTTCCGGGGTTGATGCGCACCTTGTCCACGTATTTCGCAGCGATCGCAGCCACTTCGGGCACGAAATGGATGTCCGCCACGACGGCGGCATCGCATCCCTCCTCCCGCAAACGGCGGACGATCCGCTCCAAATTCTCTCCCTCCCGACGCCCCTGGGCCGTCAGCCGGACGATAGGACCTCCGGCCCGGAAGATGCGTTCGATCTGCCGAATACAGGCTTCGGTATCCTTGGTGTCGGTATTGGTCATCGACTGCACGGCGATCGGGCGGTCACCTCCGATCACAACCCGTCCGATGCGAACTTCACGGCTCGGGCGGCGCTCATACTTGGTCAAATTCATGTCCTGCCAGAATTTATTACCACAAAGGTAGTGAAAATGAAGGCAGGATAAAACAGACATTCGCGTTTTATCCTGCACAAACCGGAATGGCGACCGTTCGGCGGCGCCGCGCTATCGGGCAGTCATATTCTCCAACTCCTTGAGGATGTAGTAGCGGTTCAGGGATACGGGAGCCTTCTTTTCGTCCAGATAACGGTAAATGGCCGTAATGCCGCAGGCGAGCCGGACCGTCGCGTCCCGATCGGGCGAAGCGGCCGCGAAATCGAACAGCAGCTCGGCGAATTTTTCCAGGTTCTCGTCGCTGAAGCCATACTCACGGGTCAGCACGCCGATAAAGTCCTCCCGGGCCAGCAGAGTGTCGATATCCAGATCGAGCGCCTCCGCCAACTCCGTCCGGGCGGTTTCGCAAACGGCCTCTCCCGCCCCGCTTCTCCGCAGGATGCCCGCCTTCTGCAAAAGGGCTTCGATGAGTTTGCCGATCTTGTCGATCTCCCGCAGGATGTAATCTTCCATAACTCCTCCTTATTTGCCGAAAGGTACTGAAAAATCTTCGGAAATATCCGTCCCTGCGGACAAAATCGGGCAAAATATCCGATCGACAAAAGTTCGATACTCTGCTACGAATCCTTTTCCGCCCTGTTCGGGTCGCCGAACACTTACTTTTCATTATCTTTGTAGAAGATAGGATGCACCTCGGAAAAACGGGAACAAGTTCCCGTTTTCTCTCAGCTTTCGCTATCTTTGCGAAAAGCAGCACCGGCAAAGACAGGCGGTTCTCGAATAAATCCGATACGGCCTCGGGTTTACCGTCCCTGCTGAAGACGACGCTTCGGCGACGTTCGATTAAATTTGGCGCTGCTCTCGGCTTGCACTATCTTTGTCAGGCAAACAACGTATGGCGAACTATCTCGACAACGACATCAAATTCGTCGCGGGCGTAGGCGAGGCGCGGGCCCGGCTGCTGGAAAAGGAGCTGGGCATCCGCACGCTGGGCGATATGCTCTGCCACTATCCGTTCCGCTACATCGACCGTACGAGGATCTACCGCATCGACCAGATCGCGGAAGGGGATTCCGCACTCATCCAGTTCCGGGGGCGCATCACAGGCGTCAGCTATGCCGGAGCGGGGCGCAAACGACGTTTCACGGCCGTCGTGAACGACGGCAGCGGCGTGGCCGAACTGGTCTGGTTCCAGGGAATCAAATGGATCGAAAAACGGATCGAAGTGGGGCGCGAATACCTGATTTTCGGCCGCCCATCCTTCTTCAAGGGCGAACTGTCGGTGGTACATCCCGAAATCGAAACCATCGAGAAAGCCTTTTCCCGCAAGGCCGAAAGCGGTCTGCAAGGCATTTACTCCTCGACCGAGCGGCTTTCGAGCGTCCTCGGCACCAAAGGCATCTACACGATCGTCTGCAACCTCTGGCCGATGGTGCGGGATCATATCCGCGAAACGCTGCCCGACCGAATGCGGACCCGGTACGGCCTGCTGTCGCTGCGCGATGCGCTCTACAACATCCATTTCCCGCAATCGCCCGAACTGCTGCGGCAGGCGCAATACCGGCTGAAGTTCGAAGAGCTACTCGGCATTCAACTGGGTATCCAGTCACGCCGCACGGCCCGCCTGTCGAAAAACAACGGATTCCTCTTCCCCAAAGTGGGAGGCGTATTCAATACCTTCTTCAACACCAGGCTGCCGTTCCCGCTGACCGGGGCACAGAAGCGCGTGGTCAAGGAGATCCGGCAGGACACGATCTCCGGCTACCAGATGAACCGCCTGCTGCAAGGCGACGTGGGCAGCGGCAAGACCCTCGTAGCGCTGATGTCCATGCTGCTGGCCGTCGATAACGGCTTCCAGGCCTGCATGATGGCTCCGACCGAAATCCTCGCGCGCCAGCACTACGCCACCTTCCAGAGGATGCTCGAAGGAATGGACGTGCGGGTGGCGATCCTTACCGGAGCATCCAAAGCACGGGAACGGCGGGAAGCCCTCGCCGGAATTGCCGACGGCTCGATCGACCTGCTGATCGGCACGCACGCCCTGATCGAAGACCGGGTACAGTTTTCGAACCTGGGATTCGTGGTGATCGACGAACAGCATCGCTTCGGCGTCGAACAGCGGGCACGGCTCTGGACGAAGAACGAGCAACCGCCCCATATCCTGGTGATGACCGCCACGCCCATTCCCCGCACGTTGGCGATGACCCTCTACGGCGACCTGGACGTTTCTGTGATCGACGAGCTGCCGCCGGGACGTCAGCCGATCCGCACGGTGCACTACACCGACGCGGCCCGCCTGCGGCTCTTCGGTTTCATGCGGCAGGAGATCAAGAAGGGAAGACAGATTTATGTCGTCTATCCGCTTATCAAGGAGTCCGAAACGATGGACTACAAAGATTTGCAGGACGGCTACGAAGCCATCTCGCGCGACTTCCCGCTGCCGGAATACGTCACAACGATCTGCCACGGCAAGATGAAACCCGAAGACAAGGAGGAGTCGATGCGTCAGTTCAAGAGCGGCGAGGCGAATATCATGGTCGCCACTTCGGTCATCGAGGTCGGCGTCGATGTTCCCAATGCTACGGTCATGGTGATCGAGTCGGCCGAACGATTCGGCCTCTCGCAGCTTCACCAGTTGCGCGGCCGCGTTGGACGGGGCAGCCAGCAGTCCTATTGTATCCTCATGTCGGGCGAGAAGCTCTCGAAGGAGGCCCGCCTGCGGCTCGAAGCGATGTGCGAAACCAACGACGGATTCCGCCTGGCGGAGCTGGACCTCAAGCTGCGGGGTGCGGGCGACGTGAACGGTACGCTCCAGAGCGGCATGGCCTTCGACCTGAAGATCGCCAACCCGACGCTCGACAGCCAGATCCTGACCGTCACCCGGGAAGCGGCCGCCGAAGTGCTGACGGCCGACCCGACACTGACCCAAAACGGCCACGAGGGGCTTCGGGAACTCCGCAAGCGCTACTCCGGCCGTGAAGAGATCGATTTTTCCCAAATATCCTGATTCATTCACCTCGGCACGATGAAACACACCGCTTTCCTGCATTTTAACGATTCCGCAGCTTTTCGCACGGCAGGGTATTTGAACCACTCCGGAAGAAGTTCCGCACAAGGCAAACCTTATCCGCCCCGGAACGACGACCCGAACCGGCGGATTGTAAAGCCCGAATCGAAAACTTTCCGCAATTCATCCGCAAACACGTCGGCAGAAACAGATAAAACAGCCGTAAAAAACAGAGTAAATTACTTTTTTGCAACTTTTCAATGAAAAAACAGATTTTTTTCACCGTCCTGTTTTTCCTGGCAGCCCTGCCTGCTGGCGCCCAGCTCTACCAGCCGGGCGAAGTACTCGATTACCGGGCCAGCTACAAGGCCAAATTCTTTCCCAATACCGAAGTGGGAAGCGTACGCGTGACCACCGTCGAAGAAGAATATGAAGGAGAGCCGATGTACCGCATCGTGGCACACGGCAAAACGCTCCCCGCCTTCCGCTGGGTAATGAACGTGGACGACAAATATACGATTCTGGTCGATCGCGAGGAGTTGAAGACACGCCGTTTCGAAAGCGATATCCGCGAAGGCAACTACCGGTTCTGGAGCAACTACGTGTACGACTGGCCCGAAATGACGGTACACACCCGGTGGCAGGGACGCCGCATGGTGCGCGATACAACCAAAACGATGTCGCTCACCCCGCGCAGCATGGACCCCGTGTCGCTCTATTTCCACCTGCGGAGCATCGACCCGGCAACGCTCCAGGAAGGAAAAACGGAGGTGCTCGAAATGCTCCTCGAAGATACGATCCGCCATCTGCGGTACCGCTTTCTGGGGCGTGAAACCAAGAAAATCCGCAGTATGGGTACGTTCCGCACCCTGAAGTTCGCCTGTCAGATCGGCACCTCCGAA
>OGDA01001111.1_pt1 | contig 10206 bp, 7 predicted proteins | sample 1570281 | NCBI WGS metagenome assembly OGDA01 (sample SAMEA2582184, study PRJEB24529) | metagenome
GGTACTGACCAGCATGTATGATGCCTCGCTAGATAAAATCATACCATTCAATTGGTATTTCTCCCCGCGGCGAACGATCCTGCTACAAGCTCCCCGTTTCTCAACCGGAGCCGGATTCCAGCGTAGTTATCAATATGACCAGACAGAGGCCAAGTATATAAAAGTACCTCAATATCAGTATGACCGTTTAAATTGGTTCGGTCTATTCAATGAGATTGTCATACGAGGATACGGTTCCAGCAACCGGGCTTTCGCCACGGGTGGTATCATGCTGAAATCCGCGGCAGCCCCAGTAGTGGCGGAATCCATGAACATCATGGAAGACAGCGCCGTGTTAGAAGAGCCTAGTGTGGAATCTACGGAAGGGGAACCCGTGTTCAGCCTATCCGATCCTTTCGCCAAAGAGAGCAGCCAGCCGATAAGTCCGGAGCAAATCCGGCAGAACTTCGCGGAAACCGCCTTCTTCTACCCGACCTTACAAACGAACGAGGAAGGAGACGTATTCGTAAATTTCACCCTGCCGGAAAGTAATACGACTTGGAAACTACAGATGTTGGCCAACACCAAAGACCTAAAATACGGTCTGCTTACGAAAGAGGTCATTAGCAGCAAACCCTTGATGGTTCTACCGAATCTGCCTCGTTTCGTCCGCCAAGGGGATGAGGTCAGCATCAGCACGCAAGTCATCAACAATTCCAAGGAAGCGGTATCCGGCCGTGTACGCATCGAACTATTCGATCCCGCTACAGACCAACCGATTATCTGCTTGAGCAAGTCACAACGTCCGTTTGAGTTGCAACCGGATAGCATCGCTACTGTAAGCTGGATGATCCCGGTCCCCAAACAGATCAGCCTACTGGGCGTACGTATCCTAGCCGACTCTGAAAAGGGAAGCGACGGGGAGCAGCAGATCGTACCGGTTCTTTCCAATCAATTGCTTATCACGGAAAGTACCCCGTTCTATTTGCTCAAAGAAGGAGAGAAACAAATCCGTATCTCCGGGAACTCGGAGGGAGCGACACCGTTCCGTCTCACGCTGGAGATGACCGGGAATCCGATTTGGTATGCGGTACAGGCATTACCGACGATCACACAGCCGAACAATGATAATATCTTATCTTGGTTTGCCGCTTATTACAGCAATACGTTGGCTTCCTATATCGCCCAAGCCCATCCCCGCATCCAGAAAGTGATCAACCAATGGACCGCCCAAGGAGGGAATGCCTCTACCCTCTATTCAAACTTGGAAAAGAACCAAGAGCTGAAGAACATACTCTTGGAAGAGACGCCTTGGGTACTGGCCGCCGATAACGAGACAGAGCAAAAACAACGCTTGTCTTTATTGTTCGACCTAAACCGTGCGGACGGATTACGGGAAGCGGCCTTGCAACAACTGATCCAACAACAGAACGAAGAGGGTGGATGGAGCTGGTTCAAAGGTTTCCCCGCAAGCCGTGCGATCACGCTTTCTATCCTGAAAGGTATGTCACAGCTTGTACAGCTAAACGCGATCCAATATGGGCAAGCGGAGAAAGAGATGCAAATGAAGGCCCTCAAGTTCTTGGACAAAAGTATGCAAACGGATTATGAGAACTTGCTGAAATACGATAAGAAATGGCAAAACGCATGGCCCTCGCCGGAGCAGGTAGAGTTCTTATTCGTCCGCAGTTCCTACCGGGATATCCCGGAACTGGGAGACGCCCGGGAAGCGATCCGTTTCTATACGAACCAAGCGGAGAAGCACTGGAATCAATATTCCTTAATCAGTAAGGGCGAAATCGCCTTGTTAATGCATCGAAACGGTAAAAAGGAGGTGGCGACAGCGATCCTGACAGGACTAAAGAAGACCGCTACGATCTCCGAGGAGAAAGGTATGTATTGGGCAAACAACCGCAGGGGGAGTGATTATTTTACCTCACCGATCGACACGCATTGCTTATTAATGTCCGTCTTTAACGAGATCGCACCGGATACCCAGCATACAAACCGGATGAAACAATGGTTGCTAAACCAGAAACGTACACAAAACTGGGAATCCGTACCCGCCACGGTAAACGCCATTTACGCCTTGCTACTCACGGGTAGTGATTGGCTGAACACGCAAAACACCTGTGTAGCGACATGGGACGGCAAGATCTATAGTACCGCGGAAGGGGAAATCGCCACCGGTTACCTCAAAACGATACTTCCGAACGAGCCGGTAAATAGTTCCGCCAACCCCGTGCTCTCGATCCGCAAGGAAGGAAACACTCCGGCATGGGGAGCTGTTTACGAGCAATACTTCCAAGAGATCGACAAGGTAAAAGGACAAAAAGGGGTGTTGAGTGTCGAGAAGAAATTATTCGTCGAGACCAATAACGGTACCAACCGCCAAATCCGTCCCGTAACACCGGAGCAGCCGCTCCGCATCGGAGACAAGGTAATCGTTCGGCTAACGATCCGGACAGACCGTGAAATGGATTACGTATTCTTGAAAGATCTACGTGCGGGCTGCTTCGAACCGGCCGATCAACTTTCCAGCCCGGAATCAAGAGACGGTATCTGGTATTACAGATCCCCAAAAGACGTATCCGAGAATTTCTTCATCAATCGTCTGCCGGAAGGTACGTTCGTCTTGGAATATCCGGTCTACGTATCCCGTAGCGGCGAATACGCCGGAGGTATCAGTACGATTCAATGTATGTACGCCCCGGAATTCGTGTCGCACACCGCCGGAGAAAGCCTACGGATCATGCCCTAAACAAGCCTTTTCTTACAATGCCCGTTCTAACCTCCTTACAATGCCCAGTATAAGGAGGTTAGAATGGGCACCGTAAGAAGGTAAGAATAGGCATCGCAAGAAGCGTTATCTTCCTCTAATTTTCAATTTTCAATTCTCAACTTTCAATTGAAATGACTATCTTTGTAATTCGAATTAAAACTAAACGATAAGATGAAACAAATAGTTTTTATTTTCATGGCGATCCTGTTAGCGACAGGAATGGCTTCGGCTCAGAAGAAAGCAGTTATTTCCGCGGAAACGACCAGTTTCGACTTTGGTACCATCAAGGAAGCGGACGGAAAAGTATCCCATACGTTTGAAGTATCCAATACGGGCGATATGCCTCTGGTCATTACACGTGTAATTGCGTCTTGCGGATGTACGACCCCGGAATGGCCGAAAGAACCGGTAGCTCCGGGTAAGAAAGCCCAGATCAAGGTTACTTTCGATCCGGCAGGACGTCCGGGTCCTTTCACGAAGACCATTTCCGTATACAGTAACGGGAAAACCGGAAGCTTCATCATGAACATCCGGGGAGAGGTTGAATAAGAAATACGTAAAAAACCCCCAATTGGAATGCTGAATATAAAAAGGTTGATCCTTGCTCTTACAGCAATTATATCTATAACGACAGCTTGGGCACAACAAGGCGCCCAAATCTTGTCGGACGAGTTGACTTATAATTTCGGGACAATAGCCGAGGCCGATGGATTCGCCAGTCATACTTTCACGATAAAGAATACGGGAGACGCCCCTTTGGTCATCACCCGTGTTACTGCGTCATGCGGTTGTACACGGCCGGAATGGACCAAGTCGCCGATCGCTCCCGGTAAGACCGGTGAAGTTAAGATAACGTATAATCCGAAAGGACGCCCCGGCCCGTTTTATAAAACCGTATCGATATTCAGCAATGGGAAGAAAGGGAGTTACAGCCTAGCCATTAAGGGAAATGTCACCCCGAAACCTTCGCAGCCGGTCTTTACGTATCCTTATTCTATCGGTGATCTGAAGCTGCATACGAAGACTGTTCTATTCAGCAGTATCCGTCCGGAGGAAACGTTGGGCGAGAAGATCAACATTAAGAACGAGGGAAAGACCTCGGCTACGATTCATCTGGGTAAAGTACCTCACTACCTTAACGTACAGGTGAACCCGGCTACCCTTCAACCGGACGAGGTCGGTGCCATTACGATCCTTATGGATGCCAAGGTCCTGAAACGGAAAGGACGAGTCTCTACGCTTTTGCCGGTCATGGTACAGAACGCCGGAAAGAAGGAAGTATCCGGAGAGATCCAGATCTCCGCCAACGTGATCGATAATTTCAGCAAACTATCCGCTGCGGATAAAGCCCAAGCCCCAATAGCGGAATTATCCGGCACTTTACTGGAATTCGGCAAGCTACCGAACAAGAAAAACATCGTTCCGTTGATCGGTGGTAAAGTATCGGGTACATTTGAGATTACGAATGCCGGAAAGACTCCGCTCACGATCTACAGCATCACTTGTGATGATGAGCGTGTCGATTTGTCCGGCGGCAAGAAAGAACTTAAACCGGGAGCGACCGCTACTTTCAAAGTAACCTTGCGACCGAAAGAGATAAAGACAAAACTTGAAGCACTTATTAATGTCGTATGCAACGACCCGAACGGGCCTATTCGCTTGATCAAGGTCACCGCATATAAATAATGAATTATTAATATGGAACATCCAGAAAACGATGATCAGTACAAGGGATTGAAAGTGAATAAGGGCATTGCGGATGTCCCTACCGTAAATCCTTATATAAAAAAGCGTGCCCAACGCAAGGTATATACGCCTTCCGAATTCGTGGAAGGTATCTTAAAAGGGAATATCACGATACTCAGTCAAGCGGTTACCTTGGTGGAAAGCTCTAAGCATGAGCACCAACAGGTGGCGCAGGAGATTATAGAGAAATGTTTGCCTTTCGCTGGAAAATCGGTCCGTATCGGTATTACGGGTGTTCCCGGAGCGGGAAAGAGTACCTCTATCGACTCTTTCGGCATGCACTTGATCAACCAAGGGCGTAAGCTTGCCGTACTAGCGATCGACCCGAGTAGCGAACGCTCGAAAGGTAGTATCCTAGGAGATAAGACTCGTATGGAGGCCTTGTCGAGAGAGAAAAACGCCTTTATCCGTCCTTCACCATCCGCAGGCTCCTTAGGGGGGGTCGCCCGTAAGACCCGTGAGACGATCGTATTATGCGAGGCCGCCGGTTTCGATACCGTATTCGTAGAGACCGTGGGTGTCGGACAAAGCGAGACGGCCGTACATTCTATGGTGGACTTCTTTCTATTGATCCAACTTGCCGGTACCGGCGATGAATTGCAGGGTATCAAGCGAGGTATCATGGAAATGGCGGACGGTATTATTATCAATAAGGCGGATGGAGACAATATCGAAAAGGCGAATCTCGCCGCCGCTCAATTCCGGAACGCCTTACATCTTTTCCCACCTTCGGAATCGGGCTGGTTCCCGAAAGTATTGACTTATTCCGGTTATTACAACATAGGTATCAAGGAAATATGGGATATGGTCGGAGAGTATATGGAGTTCACCAAAAAGAATGGCTACTTCAACTATAAACGTAACGAGCAAGCTAAATACTGGATGTACGAAAGCATCAACGACACGCTGCGGGATAAGTTCTACCATAACCCGGCGGTAGAAGGCATGCTGGAACAAACAGAGAAGCAAGTCTTGAACAACGAGATCAGCTCGTTCGTGGCAGCCAAACGAATGATTGATTTATTCTTGGATCATATCGCTACGAAATAAAAGTATAAGAATGTCGCACGATCGGATCATGCGACACTCTTTTTCACTTGAACCTTACATCAATTCCTTTATCTTCTTTCGCTTTCACGGCTAACGTGCGTCCTTGTCTCTTTACCTCTCCTGTGATGAATTCAGGTATATTGTAGGATTTCATAAAACGAAAATAAAAATCCGTATCCTTCTGAGGTAACAGGAAAGGTTTGCAAGCCTGTCCTTTCTCATCGATATAAGCGATAAACGGTCTTGTATACAAACCGTCCATCCGCCGGCTGCTAAACACGATCCAACGGCTATCGCTACTCCATGAATGATAGCTTTCCACATCGTCGCTATTCGCCGCCTCCAATGGATAACTTTGCAGAGTCGATAAATCAATCATGTACAAATCAGCATCCTTATGCCAAATAGAGAAATTTCCATAACCGGACAAGGTATAGAGCAAATACTTTCCATCCGGGGAAACCCGGGGAAAAGAAACGCTTTTATCGATCTCCGATGCCTTATATAAAGTATCGACTACCGTCCCGAAACGGCGTGTAGCGGGATCGAACGAGACTGAGCATAGATCGTATCTCACTTGATCGTATTCCTTGGGCATCGTACGGACTTTAGCCGAACAGAAATAGAGCGTATTTCCATCCGGGGAAAATGTAGGGAAAGTCTCGAACGCTCCCTCTGAAGACAGCAGCGGAGAAGTCACGATCTCATGCTTTTGCGTATCATAGACGACCACATCCGAGGCCGAGTCGAATACCTCCACCCGATTCCTATCGTTCATATGAAACGCTTGCTTGGTTTTATTCACAGAGAAAGCGACATATTTTCCGGAAGGATGCCAAGAAGGATAGACCAGTGGAGAAAGGGTCTGATCGGTCTTCGTATTCAGCTTCTCCACCCTATCTCCATCGATCAATAAGGTACAAGAGTAGGTCTCACGCATATGGAAAAGCATTTTCTCCGGATTCTGCATACAGAAAGAATGGCAGTTCATACAGTTATTGCCGCTCATCTTATTTTCGATGATCGCGTTCTCCGTATAATTTTCCAAGTTACGTTGATAGATACCCATACGGTTCCACAACTCATAGCCCGGTTCGATTAAACGATAAGCCAACCAACCATCGACCGGCTCCTTCGCCACCTTGATGATGAAGGGGGCATACGCGATCCATTCATCATTCACGAAGGCTTGTACGGTTACATTCAGATGATTCCCGGAAGCGGCACGCAACAGCCTTTTCCAACCGGAGGCCGGGATCACGAAACAAGCGTCTTTCCCGGTCTTGATCTCTAATTTCTCCGGGCCACATTCGAGAATGGCACGGGCCTCAACGCAAGCATCTTTCAGCTTAAAATTCAAGGGAGCTATATTCGGCGGGATTGTCACATCCACATAATCCGGAAAGATCTCCGGCTTGACTTCCAGATTCTTCTGTATACGTACCGGACCGGAACAAGCCATCAAGCCCAGAATCATCCACAGACATATACATCTTATTATATACATTTTTCTCATCTCCTATTTAAACATATAATAATACCAATACGTATCGCCATAAGAGCGATACATCAAACCGGGCAGCGCATTACTATTATTCCGCCCAGCGAGCACTTGCCTCTTATAATCGGTGAATCGCCCTACGATAGATTCCGAGACACCGAAACGTTTCCAGTAATCCGGATCTTTCTCCGATAGGATGATGACCGCCTCTTGAAAAGAGACCGGTAAAGAAGGGAGTAAATCCGTTCCGTAATAGGTTTCCACCAACGTCTTAAAGCGCGTCACATCTTTTGCTAAAAGATAGAACACGCCGGCATAGTGGAAAGCGGCTTTATTGGAAGGATTCTGCTCCGCCAAGCGAATCAAGTCCGTGTCGAATCCATCCATCTGGATCAGATGATTCTCAGCTAGCAGGTTCCTGCGCATATTCCCCAATAGAGGATCTGTCTCGACCGCCTCATCATTATACAGGAATTTCCGCTGCGCTTTGGCCCAATCCTTATAATAGAAAGTATTCTCTAAGACAGCGATATATTTCTCCGCGACCGGATAGGCTCCATAAATCAAGTTCGTTTGTACCAAACGTTGCGTCATGCGGGGATTTCCATCACATAAAGCGCCGATATTACTCTCGAATGCCATCTCTTGAGCCGCGGCGACATTTCCCATCGTAAAATAAACATCACTCAGCAAGGCGGATATGGTAGTCGATTTATTCCATGCCACCATTAATCCACGAGGCCCGTGCTGCGTGTACTTAAACGCCTCATCCGCCAGAATACCTTTCCGGGCCAAAGCCATATTTTGGTAACATAAATAGAGTTGATTAGTGGTCGGCTCCTTGCATGATACCAAGATCCGGTCCCATTGCTCTGTCCGGGTAAAATAGTCCATCATCTTCAAACGGTATGATTTCTGTTCGCCATATAGATCGAAGCCTTTCCAGAAGATAAGCCCTAAGATAATGAATTGGGAGATTCCCAGCGCTAGACGCTTTTTACCAGCCCATGATTCCTTGTTTTTACAGAGGCAGGTTACAACCAGCGCCGCATAGAAAGCGATCCATGAGAAATAAATTACCTTATCCGGCACCAAACGGAAATAATAATAACTATCCGGTAAAAAGACAAAGCGGTATTCTCCGATCACCGAGTAACGCACACATAATCCACCCAAGATCAACACGATCATCGGTAAAATCGCAGAATAATACCAACGGGGCGTCCGGCTCATGGCCTCATATCCGACCATGGATAAGGCAAACAACAAAGAGACCGGCCCGGCCAACCCAAAGAGTAACAGGGAGGCAAACAGACTTGCTATCAAACGAGGTATGAAATTCCTTATCCCTAAAACGAGATATAAAGCAAGCAGCATCATACCGAAGGCTACCGTTCCTTGAAACCTGTAATTAAAATCCCATTGCACAAACAACAAGCCCATAAAATACCATGGCTTCGCGGATCGATCCGCTTCAAGATCACCCAGAACAAGGCCCCTAGGCTTGTCAGCAGGGCCGCCGTTATCATAGCTCCCACATTCGGGAGAATGAAGAACTGCACCAAACAACCGGAAAGAACCATCGCTAAACCTCCCGGTTGCATTAACTTATCGATAATAAAAATGGGAGTCAACTGGAATAACTGGTTCTGCTCGACACAGTAAAAATGGTACTCACTGAATATCCTCAAGAAGATAAACAGAAAGACAAATACGATTACATTCAAGGCCACGCCGCTATACTTCTTCATGATATCAGGTTCTTCAAATAAAAACCCGGATGTACGCAATCGCTACATCCGGGTTCCTATTCGTATAAACATATGCCTTATTTAGATTGAAGAAACACGGAGCGTGTTCAACAAATCCCGGTTAATAGGCTTATCATTCTTGATCGCTTTAGAGAACGGTACATAAACGATCTGGTCGTTCTGGATACCCATCATCACGTTACGTTGATCATCCAACAAGGCATCGATCGCGGCCACACCCATACGAGTCGCCAAGATCCGGTCTTGTGCCGTAGGAGAACCACCACGCTGCAAGTGACCTAAAATAGAGACACGCACGTCGAACTGCGGATATTCCTTCTTCACACGCTCAGCGACACCCATAGCGCCACCGGTTACCTCACTTTCGGCAACCAATACGATACTACTGTTCTTGGACTTACGGAATCCATTCTCGATCATCTCGGCCAATTGGTCTTTCTCCAAGGAGATTTCCGGGATAATAGCGGCTTCGGCGCCAGAAGCGATCGCTCCGTTCAACGCCAAGAAACCGGCGTCGCGTCCCATAACCTCCACAAAAAATAGACGATCATGCGAAGTAGCCGTATCACGGATCTTATCCACGCATTCCATGATCGTGTTCAAGGCTGTATCATAACCGATCGTCGTATCCGTGCCATACAAGTCATTATCAATCGTACCCGGCAATCCTACGATCGGGAAATTAAACTCCTGAGCGAAAATACGCGCTCCCGTCAACGTTCCGTCACCACCGATAGCGATCAAGGCATCGATCCCATGCTCTTGCAACTTATCATAGGCCTGTTTTCGTCCCTCGGGAGTCTTGAACTCCACGCAACGGGCGGTCTTAAGGATTGTTCCACCGCGTTGAATTATATTACTGACATTTTGTGTCTTAAACTCTTCAATCTCATCTAGGATCAACCCTTTGTAACCACGGTAAATACCTTTCACTCTCATTCCGTTATAAATAGCGGAACGTGTTACCGCACGAATAGCGGCATTCATTCCCGGGGCATCACCTCCGGACGTTAAAATACCAACACACTTTACTGTAGACATAGCGTCATTGATTTTAATGTTCTCCGGCAAAAGTAGTAAATATTTAGTTATCCTTCTGTCTTTCTCCCGGAAAGTTCACGTAATCTTAATCAAAATATCATTCCGAAGCGTTCAATTCCTTGATCCGGACCGCCACTTCCTCCATCAACCACTTGGGAGTGGATGTAGCGCCGCAAACCCCGACCCGGCGCACGCCCTCGGGCAAAGGCTCAGTAATCTCTGATACCTCGGAAATAAAGAGCGTATTCGGGTTCGCTTTCCGGCACTCCTCGAACAGCATCTTTCCGTTGGAACTTTTACGACCGGCCACAAAATAGACCCAATCGTGGCTGGAG
>OGDA01001121.1_pt1 | contig 10128 bp, 6 predicted proteins | sample 1570281 | NCBI WGS metagenome assembly OGDA01 (sample SAMEA2582184, study PRJEB24529) | metagenome
ATCACATTGACAATCAATTTGTTATAATTTTAAGCCTATTTCGCGACTGTCCCTATATAGAACAGGCAGGAAAGGGCAAATATCAATGCTTCAAGACAAAAAAGATATGTCTTGATTCAGTAGATAATGACACTATTGCCTATAATTATGATGATAAAACAATCGCAAATGCTACTAAAAGTACATTCGCGGAAACAGATCATTCTCGTGTAAAAACAGTATCCATCGCATATTTGTTCAAGTCACCCAAAGTTCCTCCACCCATTTTTCAATATTTTTTGGATGGATCGCGACACACTTTCAAAATAGATGATATCGGTATTGGCAAAAAGATATTTCCAATCATTGCAGGACAAATTATTGTTGGGTGTTGCAAGCGAAAAGATCGCGATACCTTTAAATGCTGGCAACTGAATAACAAAATTGTTATGGCAATGCCAGATGATTATGACGATGACGATGGCGGTGAGAATTTTTGCCGGTCATTTTGTGAAACTATTAATTCTAAAGTAATAGATAAGATATCAAAATTAAAAGATTTGCAATTAGGCATCAATAAATTGCTTTTGTACAGGACTAATATTAATCCACAAGAACAAGGCCGGGATAATTACAAACATCGGGGCATTGCATGTATTCAGAACGAAATGACCGATGAAGAACAATTGATGGTTGAGAGATTATGTAAAGTTGGAAAGTTACATAATGAATCATGGTTGATTAAAGATGGTTCTTTGGAATATAATCCGAGTTTCTCAAATTTAAACAGAACTCAATGGGATAACTTAAGAAGCAACTATCAGCATGTAGTTGGCGTTTCAAAACTCTTCGACCCTGAATTGTTGCCGGATTTTGAAGGGAATCGGTTATCGAAAACTATTGCAAATTTAGGACCTTACGAACGAACTAAAGTTTACCGTTATGAATCAGACCACAAAGGTGGAAAATCATATTTTGCCGTGTGGTATGTGCGATTACGTAACCACGATTTTCGAGAAACACATTTTTCTGACATCGTAAAGTGCGAAATGGTCTTGATGGATGAAAATGACAAATTGGAAACAGACAAGGTTGATATGATAAGCGCAAATTTAATTCGAGAAGCTTATCCAGTTTGCTATGGCGTTGATACACGCTGGGCAAATCACCTATATCCAATTTTCTTGACAGAATCGTTTTGCAAATCGAAATATGTGGATTCGAATATAATATTAAATTTATTCTAAAGATGTTACAGGTTATTGGAAAAGTATCGGCAACTGAAAAGATGCCATCTACCATTGATAATTTCTATTTTTGGACAGATAAAGGACAAATTTTGAGTCCGTTCGACATAGTTAAAGTTGAACATGTATCCTCTAATAGCGATAAGTCTATTACATATGGAGTTATCGAAGAAATTACGCATGTAACGGATGCTGCGAGCCATTTCACTAATTTTATATCAAGTAATTTTGGTGATACAGCTGATTCTATTGGGCAAATGAATCGGCTTGGAATGAATTACGTAAAAGCAAAAGTCGTTTGCAATACTGATGATATTTATACCCCAGTACTGGATGGCAAACAAGTCTCGCTTTGTGACGAAGAGGATATTCGAACGGCTTTAGGACTAAATGATGTAAAAAATCCTTTGGTGTGCGGTTATTTGGAAATGTACCAAGGCAATGCAGCCAAAAAAGTTAAAGTCGAGCTTAATTCTCACTTTTTAATTGGACCAGACGGAGCGCATTTGAATATATCCGGTATTTCAGGATTAGCAGCAAAAACATCTTATTCAATGTTCCTCCTTAATGCAATTCAACATAAATTCAAAGATATAGACGGAAGTAGTGTGGCTTTTGTGTTTTTCAATGTCAAAGGACGAGATCTTATGGCCATTGATGAAACGAATACAGAGCTGCCGGAGAAAGATAAAAAGATATATGCGGATTTAGGGTTATCAATAGAACCCTTTAAGAATGTTCGCTATTACTATCCTTACACAAAGGATGAAATAATGCAACATGCGCAATCATACGCTCATCCTCAAGACGTTGAACGACAAAAGAAAAATCACAAAGCCTTTACATATAAATTCACCTATGACAAATCTCAAGATAAATTGGATTTATTGTTGGCCAATGAAGATGATAGTACTGGAACTTTAGAAAGCTGCGTTAATTATGTCATAAATGGAGAAGGGTATTTTGCCGGTGTGAATAATTGGAAAGATTTTCAAGATAAATTGGATGAGTATACAAAAACCGCTGCCAATGGAGGTGTAAAGAATGAAATTCAAGTAACTAGCTGGAGAAAATTTAAGAGATGTGTTAGTAAAGCGATCAAGAATGATATTTTCTCAAAAGTAATACATGATAACGTAGGAGAAGTAGACCTCACAAGCGAGATTCAACACAATCTGACAGCTAATCAGGTTATGGTAATCGATATTGCCCGATTAGACGAAAACTCTCAAAGTTTCGTTTTTGGTAGTGTAGCCCGTGCAATATATGAAATGAAACTGGGCGCTGATCGTGATAATATTCCTGATAAGATAATTTTGTTTGTTGATGAATTGAATAAATATGCTTCGAACGATATTCCGAAAAACTCCCCAATTCTACGTCAATTATTGGAAATCACAGAGCGAGGCCGATCATTAGGCATTATTCTATTTTCGGTGGAGCAATTCCGAAGTGCTATACACGATCGAGTTAAGGGCAATTGTTCTACTCATGCTTATGGTCGGACTAATGCTATCGAAATATCAAAAGCCGATTACAAATACGTGCCTAAGGTCTATCAAAATATGATGACGAGATTATCTCCCGGGGAATATATTATTTCCAATCCGGCATTACGATCGATTGTAAATATTAGATTCCCAAGGCCGACATACAAACAATTTCCCAACGGATAATAAACTATGGCAGAGCTGAAAACGCATAAATCCCGCATTGGTAAAGGGCTTATAAACATGCTCATGTTTCAAATGTATGGGGATGAAAAGCTGATCTATCGTGAATATGTTCAAAATGCACGAGACGCTATCAATGATGCCGTCAATCACGGTATTTTAGGAGCTATAACCGATGGTAGAATTTCTATTACTATTGATTCTGCCAAGAGGTTTATAGAAATTAGGGATAATGGCATTGGCATACCCGTAGAACGAGTCGAATCCGTTTTGCTGGATATAGCAGATTCCAATAAGGACGGAGAATCATCCGCAGGTCAGTTCGGCATAGGGCGATTAGTTGGCGGCTATTTCTGTAAAAAATTATCATTTAGAACAACCTACAAAGGAGAAGAGTTTGCTTCGGAAATTGTTTTCGATATTGATAAAATCAAGGCGATTCTTAATGACGAAAACGATAAACGCGATGCCACGGATGTAATAGATTCCGCGTCATCTCGCAATTTATACGATGAAAATAAAGATGACCATTATTTTATAGTTACTTTATGCAATATTGATTTACAATATCCAGCATTGTTGAATAAAGACATTATTGCAGACTATTTAAGGGAAGTTGCTCCAGTCGATTATTCAGCTCAATTTAGGAATCAATTGATTATGACCAGTGTGTCAGGGGAATATGAAGAGTTACAAAAAAATGTTGGATATTTCCCAATCTCAATTAACGGCACGGCGATAGAAAAACGATACGGATTACGTGTCGTTGGAACAAATGATACAATCAACGGATTAGAGTATTTCTCGTTAAAAGATGATACATACGGATTGTTAGCATGGGGCTGGTACGCCTTGACCGATTTTACCAAAGCAATTCCCGTATCAGATACAAGCAGCCAATTTCGGCTCCGAAAACACAATATTCAAGTTGGAGAAGCCGATATGCTAACAACTTATTTCCCTCGTAATGAAACCCGAGGTAATAAATATTTTTATGGAGAAATCCATATTGCGAATCAAAAAATCAAACTAAATAGTGCCCGTGACGGATTAGCTCCTACCCCAGAAGCAGAATGCCTAAAGTGTCTAATTCGAAATTTCTTCGATGGATTAGTTAAGTTATATCATTTAGCCAATGATACAAAAAAAGCAGTCGAGCGTTATATAGATGCTTACAAAATAATTCAAGCTCCCGCAACTGAAAATATCGTTAATGCTCAAAAACAATTAACAGATGCTTGCAAAAAACTTAAGAGTATCACCAAATCCAAGAATGCAACCAATCCTGTAGCACAAAAAGTACTGGAGTCGTATAAACGGCGAATCAAAGACTTACATACAGAGATGGACCAAGAGATACCGTGCATACCTGCATCTGAATTACCTATATCAAGTCCTATCCCGCAGGTTGAACCTGAGCTCGATGACTTTGAAATATTGAATAATCACTATCCCGAAGACCTTGCAGCATTAATTCGCAGAGTGTGTATGTCATATCAAAGAAACTGTCCGGTTTCACATATTAAATTAATTAGAGAATTACAACGAAAAGCTATAAGAGAACTTATAGAAGAATAATGGCAAGACCTCGAAAAAAATTAAAGATACTGCTTATAGAGCCAAACTATTCAAATAAGTATCCACCAATTGGGCTTATGAAATTATCGACCTATCATAAAATGTTAGGTCATGAAGTCGTTTTCTATAAAGGGGATTTAAAACAGTTTGTTATAGAACGCATTGCCAATAAATGTATTGATGAGTTTTATAAAATAGATGAAAACATTAATTGGAATCTTTACAAAGATTTGTTTGTTGAGTATATTCGTACAAGGCGGCGGGATTTCTTAGTTCAAATCCCGATTAGCTCCACAAATATGGAGATTCTTTTGACAAACAAAATTAATCAGTTTAAAGATTATTATTGGAAAAAAAACTGGGAAGCAGATCCCGAATGGGATCGCGTCTTTGTAACAACTTTGTTCACGTTCCATTGGCGCATTACTATCGACACCATCAATTTTGCAAAAAAACTAGTTAAAGACACAAAAAATTTGATGGTTGGAGGTGTATTAGCAACCATTCAAGCAAAAGAGGTTTACGAGGCAACTGGGATCAAGCCATTTAAAGGAATTTTAAACATTCCCGGACAACTAGATAAAAGGAATCAACTCATTATCGATAATTTGCCTTTAGATTATTCAATTCTTGATGAAATTGAATATAAATATCCAATGAACAATGCATATTATGGATATACCACACGTGGATGCATAAGAAAATGTCCGTTTTGCGCTGTTCCCAAATTAGAACCTGTTTATAATTCCTATATTCCTCTTCGAGAGAGAATCGAAGAAACCCGAAAACAATACGGTGATCAAAAAGACCTTTTATTAATGGATAATAACATATTAGCCTCTTCGGAGTTCGATACGATTATCAATGATATTGTAGCTTGCGGATTTGGTAAAGACGCTATATTTATTCAACCAGATTTACTTGCGTTATCCATTGCTCATTTGCGCTCTACACCTGTGATTAACGAACGGGCAAATATTAGAAAAGCCCAGTCCTTAATTATGGAATTTTACCAAAAATTAAAAGGCGAAGAATCATTTGAGATATATAAAATCATTTTTGAAAAATATAAAATTAATAAGCTTCTTACGACTACAAAAGAACACCTGCTCGCCGCATATGACGAAATAAAGGATATTTATAAGAAACATTTTAAACCTGCTCCTCGTCATCGCTATGTCGATTTCAACCAAGGTGTAGATGCTCGTTTATTTACCGAAGAGAATGTCAAGCAGTTAAGCAGAATCGCAATACGCCCGTTAAGAATAGCTTTCGATAATATAAAAACGGAAGCACAATATACTCGCGCGATTGAAATGAGCAGCAAGGTTGGATTGAAAGATTTCTCCAACTACTTGTTATATAACTTCGATGATCATCCAGATGATTTATATCATCGGTTAAGGATCAATGTAGAATTGTGTGATCGATTAAATGTGAGTATCTATTCTTTTCCCATGAAATACCACCCCATCCGTCGCACGGAAGATATGGATGAGGATTATTCTCACAATCGAGACTATATTGGCAAATACTGGAATCGTAAGTATATCCGAGCTATTCAGGCTGTTCTCAATAGTACAAAAGGTAAGATTGGCAAGGGAACATCATTTTTCATGAAAGCTTTTGGCGAAAATATCGAGGAATACCATAAGCTTCTTGAAATGCCAGAAACCATGATTATTTATCGTTATTTCTTCGAATGGCTTGGGCTGGAAAATGGCGGAAAGAAAACGGCTATTGAGATTTTAGGAAATGATTCGATATGCAATGCATCGGCCCACTCGTGGTGGAAAGCCTTTTGTACTTGCAAGGAAAATGTATCATCCAAAGAATGGGAAATGGCGTTGAATATTATTCATAAAAATGATTTTAGCAAATCATATCATACTGGAAATTCTTATGTCGATACGTTACTGGGATATTATGTCAGCTATCGACAAGCTATTATCGAACCTAATACGGATCTGTATAAACTAAAACAAGTATATGACCAAAATCCGCTCAAAGAATTAAGACGGACGCAAAAAATCAAATAAATATATTGTTATGGAAAATGTATTGTTATTAGAAATAAAACAACTATATGATTCATTAGTTGCAGCACCTTATGGAGAATATGTACATGGTTATGGTACTCAAAAGCCGAATGGATTTAAGTATAAATCAAATGCTCAAACATTATTTAATAAGGTTGTAGAGTTGAATGAGAAATGTCGTCCGTCTTATATTGATGAACAAACGATATTTCAGTTATCGCATACTTTGGAAAAAGAAGTAGAACATGTTGTTGGAACATATGAGGAAGCTATCAAACCAAATGCAGCCCAAAAACGATGGCAAGAATTAGATGATAAAATGAATCGAGCAACCCGCCAAATTCATCTGGATATCTATAACTTGTTATCTTATATTGAAGAAACCAGCCACGAATAAAGGTTGGTATTACAAATGTATGACAATTCAAAAATAAAACCGCGTTGTAGATAGCTGCAACGCGGTTTCTGTGAGGTCTGAAGCGGATTCGAACCGCTGTACAAGGTTTTGCAGACCTTTGCCTAGCCACTCGGCCATCAGACCCTGATTCCCTGGATCGGGTTTGCAAATATACGAAGATTTCTCTTTTCTGCAAAACTTCCGGGCAACTTTGCATTTTTATCGGCAAAAACCTATCTTTACAACCGCTAACCGAAACCCCGAAGCGGATCCGGAACCTACGGTTTCGCCCAAAAGAGGCGGAGCCGAACTCATTCGGGGATTGCCGGATACGGAAAATGAAGCGCGAAATTCCAGACATAGCCCTCACCCTCACGCCGGGAATAGGCCCGAAAGGGGCGGTCCATCTGCTCGACGTATTCGGTTCGGCAGAGGCGGTTTTCTCCGCTTCGGCCGACGAACTCACCGAAAAAGCCAGACTCCGACCGGAACTCGCGCGGGCGATCCTCCAGAAGAAAGCGTTCGCAGACGCAGAGCGCGAAGTCAAACATTGCCGCAAACACGGGATCGAGATCATCGCCTCCACCGACGCACAATACCCGGTCCTGCTGCGCGAAACCGCCGACTATCCGCATGTACTGTATGTTCTGGGTTCCCCGGAAGCGCTCGGCAAGACGACGCTTACGATGGTCGGCACGCGCCGGATGACTCCGTACGGGCAACAGATGGCCGACCGGCTGATCCGCGAACTGGCGGACCGGGTGCCGGATACGGTGATCGTGAGCGGCCTGGCCTTCGGCATCGACACGACCTGTCACCGTGCGGCGCTCGCTTTCGGCATGCCGACCGTCGGCATCATCGCCTCTGCCCTTCCCGGCATCACGCCCGCACAGCACACGGCCGTCGCCCGCGATATGATCGAACACGGCGGAGCCGTCGTTTCGGAGCTGCACTCCCAAACCAGACAGAACGGCAACTTTTACCACTCCCGCAACCGCCTGCTGGCAGGCATAAGCGGCGGTACGGTCGTCGTAGAATCGCCCGCCAAAGGCGTGTCGATGGATACGGCACGGCTGGCGGACGGCTACAACCGCACGCTGATGGCCGTCCCGGGACGCGCGACGGATTTCGCCTCGGCCGGAGCCAATCTGCTGATTCGGACGCAGCGTGCCCAAATGGTATGCACGGGCGAAGATATCGTGCGGGAAATGATGTGGGACCAGAACCGTCCCGGCGATCTGATCGACCGGCCGACAGCGGCTCCCGCAGTATTCACGCGCGACGAAGAGGGGCTGCTGGGTTGCTTCCGCACCGACGACCCGATATCTGCAGAAGAGCTTTGCGAACTCTCGGGGCTCGGATTCGGCGAACTTTCGGCCCTGCTGCTGGGACTCGAAATGGCCGGAGCCGTCCGGCAGCTTCCGGGGAACCGATATATGAAACTACGCTAATAAAAAATAAATACAAAATACACTATCCCAATCCTATGAAACAATTCGTCATCTTATTTCTTTTATTTACTATCAGCCCAATCAGTTTCACTTTTGCACAAAACAAAATTTTCTGTGAAATTATTGAACAAATCGTAAGTCAGAAAAAAACTCGAATATACCTCGATTACGGGCAAGAACGCAATAAAAAGAAAGATATCAGACTCGAAAACGAAAATGAAAAAGCTGAAATCTTCTATTCCCGGGTGGAAGCACTTAACATTATGTCCGCATTGGGTTGGAAATTCGAGCAAGCATATGTAAAAGTATCTGGAAGCAGCGGAAACGGATATGGCAGTACATCAAGTACAACTCACTACTTGTTGAGTAAAGATGTAGATTCAATTCAGGAAATAAACAACATTATTGATGAAATAAAAGCAAAAAAATCCGAATTAAATAATATACCCACCGAATCAGAACAACGAGACACCAACTCTATAAACAAAATATTTTAAGACAAAATTTCCGAAACATTGAATTATCTGATCGACACCCACTCGCATATCTACGCCGAAGAGTTCGACGCCGACCGCGACGAGGCGATCCGCCGCGCCCGCGAAGCCGGGGTGGAGCGGCTGCTGCTGCCGGCGATCGACTCCGAGAGCCACGGGCGCCTCTTCGACACCGTGCGCCGCTATCCGGACCACTGCACCCCGATGATGGGGCTGCACCCGACCTCCATCAACGACAATCCCCGTTGGCGGGAAGAGCTGGCGTTGGTCGAACGCTACCTCTGCTCGCCACCCGAAGGCGTCGGACGATTCTGCGCCGTGGGCGAAATCGGACTCGACTACTACTGGGACGACCGCTTCAAGGCCGAACAGCTCGAGGCATTCACGAAACAGTGCCGCCTGGCCGCGACCTATGACCTTCCCGTCGCCATCCATACGCGGGCGGCCTGGAAAGATATGTGCCGCACCGTCGAAACGGACACGAAGGCCGCCCGCGAAAAAGGGCTGCGCCTGCGGGGTGTTTTCCACGCCTTCGCCGAAGACGCCGACACCTACCGGCAGTTGAAGGAGTGCGGCGACTTCCTGTTCGGCATCGGCGGTGTGGTGACCTTCAAAAAGAGCCGGCTGGCCGATACCGTACGCGAAATGGAGCTCGACGACCTGGTGCTCGAAACCGACTGTCCCTACCTGACGCCGGTTCCCTATCGCGGCCAGCGAAACGAATCCGGATATATTCCTTATATTTGCAACAAAATCGCAGCGCTGAAAGGCACGACACCCGAAGAGGTAGCGGCAGCCACGACCCGCAACGCCCGGCGGATGTTCGGCTTCGACGCGGCGCGACAGACGACAAACGACCATTCAAGCCCTACCGAATCGATATGAAACCTTCGATCCTGATTATCTATACCGGCGGCACGATCGGCATGAAGCCCGACCCGACGACCGGCGCCCTCGTACCGTTCGACTTCAGCGGCATCTTCGAGGAGTTCCCGACCCTCCAAAGCCTGAACATCGGCATCGAGGTATTCACGATGGACCCCGTGATCGACTCATCGAACGTCAGCCCCCGCAACTGGCTCGACCTGGCGGCGATCATCCGCGACAACTACGCCCGCTACGACGGGTTCGTCGTGCTGCACGGCACCGACACGATGTCCTACACCGCTTCGGCCCTGAGCTTCCTGCTCGAAAACCTGGCCAAACCCGTCGTCTTCACCGGCAGCCAGATTCCGATCGGCGTGCTGCGCACCGACGGGCGCGAGAACCT
>OGDA01001122.1_pt1 | contig 10122 bp, 6 predicted proteins | sample 1570281 | NCBI WGS metagenome assembly OGDA01 (sample SAMEA2582184, study PRJEB24529) | metagenome
CTCCATGCGGGCAGTGAACTTCATGTCCACGATGTCGGGGAAGCGCTCTTCCATCAGGCCCGTCACCACCTCGCCGAGCGGCGTGGGACGCAGGTATTTTCCGTCCTTGATGACGTATTCGCGGTCTAAGATCGTCGAGACCGTCGGCGCGTAGGTCGACGGGCGGCCGATGCCGTTCTGCTCCATCGCGCGGATGAGCGTCGCGTCCGTGTAGCGCGCGGGCGGCTGAGTGAAATGCTGGAGCGGCGTATATGCCTCGAGCGTCAAGCCCTGCCCCTCGACGAGCGGCGGCAGCGTGCCCTCCTTTTCCTCCTTGCTGTCGTCGTCGCGGGATTCCTCGTAAACGGCGGTGTAGCCGGAGAATTTCAGGTTGCTCGCGCTCGCGTGGAACTCGTGTCCGCCCGCCATGATCTGCGCGCTCACGCTGTCATACACGGCGTTCGCCATCTGGGAGGCCAAAAAGCGGCTCCAGATCAGGCGGTACAGACGATATTGCTCGCCCGTCAGATCGGCCTTGATCTGCTCAGGCGTCAGGTTGACGTTCGAGGGACGGATGGCCTCGTGCGCGTCCTGCGCGCCGGCCTTGGCCTTGTAGTGGCGGGCGGTCTTGGGATAGTAGCTCTGCCCGTAGCGTCCTAAAATAAACGTCTTCGCTGCGGCGATGGCCTCTTCGGAGATGCGCAGCGAGTCGGTACGCATGTAGGTGATGAGACCCACCGTGCCCTCGCCCGTGATGTCCACGCCCTCATAGAGCTGCTGGGCGATGGCCATGGTGCGGCGCGGCGTCATGTTGAGCTTGCGCGAGGCCTCCTGCTGTAAGGTGGAAGTGGTGAACGGCAGCGACGGGGAGCGCTGCTTGTCCGTGCGCTTGATGTTCGTCACAGTAAAGGGCTTGTCGCCGATGTCGGCAATGATGCCGTCCACCTGCTCGCCGGAGGCCGGCTCGACCTTTTTACCGTCCTTGCCGTAATAGTGCGCCTCAAAGGTCTTGTGCGTCGCCTCGTCGGTGAGGTCGGCGTCAAGTGTCCAGTATTCCTGCGCCTCGAAGGCCTGAATTTCCTTTTCGCGGTCGTCGACCATGCGCACAGCGACGGACTGCACGCGGCCCGCGGAGAGGCCGCGGCGGACCTTCTTCCACAGAAGCGGGCTCAGCTGATAGCCCACGATGCGGTCGAGCACGCGGCGCGCCTGCTGCGCGTCGACCAGGTCCTGGTCGATGGCACGCGGCTCCTTGATGCTCTCGGAGACGACCTTTTTCGTGATCTCGTTGAAAGTCACGCGCTTGGCCTTTTCATCGTCCAGATTCAAAAGCGCTTTTAAGTGCCACGAGATGGCTTCGCCCTCGCGGTCCGGGTCCGTTGCAAGATACACGGTGTCGCTGCTCTTGGCGGCCCTTTTGAGCTCGCTGATGAGCTCCTCTTTTCCGCGGATGGGCTGATAGACAGGCTCGAAGTCGTGCTCGATATCAACGCCCAGCTTGCTTTTCGGCAGGTCGCGCAAATGGCCCATGCTGGCCTTGACCTCGTAGTCTTTGCCGAGATATTTCCCAATGGTTTTCGCCTTTGCCGGAGACTCGACGATCACCAGATGCTTTTTTGCCATGAATGTTATTCCTCCAGTAGTGTGACGGTCAAAGAAAAATGCTTGCCGCTGCCCTGCTCGACGTAGCCCTCAAGCTCCATCATCGTCAGCGCAGAAAGAACACGGCGCGTGGGGATCTGCGTCTTTTCGATCAGATCGTCCACCTGCAGCGCGCCGTCTTTCAGCGTGCGCAGAATGGCGATCTGGTCGTCGGTCAGCCCCGCGTCGTTGGTTTTCAAATTCAGTGTCGGCAGCGACAGTATTTCCTCCGCCGCGGCCTGCTTGGCGCGCGAAAGCTCCTCGCGCGCCTGATAGCCGAGCGTACGCGGAAGCTCCACGCGCTCGCCGAGTATTTTATGCGGATAGATGGCCCCGTACTCGCGCAGCACATCCCAGCTGTCGGTGATGAGGCCCGCCGCGCCGTCCGCGATCAAACGGTTGCAGCCGCGGCTGAGCGGCGCGTCGATCGGACCGGGAACGGCGAAAACATCGCGTCCCTGCTCAAGCGCGGTATTCGCCGTGATGAGCGCGCCGCTCTTTTCCGGCGCTTCGACCACGATGGTCGCGAGGCTCAAGCCGCTGATGATGCGGTTTCGCACGGGAAAATGCCACGCCTCGGCCGCCGTCCCGGGCGGATACTCGCTGATGAGCGCGCCCGAGGCCGCGATATCGCGGTACAGCCATTCATTCTCCGCGGGATAGACAATGTCCAGCCCGTTGCCGAGCACGGCGATGGTCTTTCCGCCCGCGCGCAGCGCGCCGCGGTGAGATGCGCTGTCCACGCCCGCCGCCGCGCCGGAGATCACGACCGCGCCCTGCTTGCACAGGCCGTAGGCGATCTTCTCCGCCGCTTCGATGCCGTAGGGCGAGGCCTTGCGCGTGCCGACCATGGCGACAGCGACCTCCTCGTCGATAACGGGGAGCTGGCCTTTGACATAAAGCAGGCACGGCGGCTCAAAGATATTGCGCAGGCGCATCGGATAGTCCGCGTCCTGCATCGTGAGGAGCCGCAGCCCCAGCCGCGAACACGCGCCGAGGATACGGTCGGCGTTTTCCAACGATTTTTCCGCGAGCAGTGCGATCTGCCGCGGCTCGATGCCCTCGACGAGGCGGTACTCGTCCTCGTCGGCATAGTAGACGTTCTCCGGCGTGCCGAAATAGTCGAGCAGCAGCAGCTTTGAGCGATTTGTCAGTCCCTTGACCTCCGAAAGCCACACCCAGTATTTAAGGCCCGCCATGAAGAGCACCTCCTTGTTTGTTTCAGCGATACATCTCCCACAGAACGACCGTCGCCGCGATGGCCGCGTTGAGCGACTCGCAGCGCGGGCTCATGGGAATTTTGAGCGTTTTGGCGCACTCATCCAGCATTTGCTGCGACAGTCCGCGCCCCTCGCTGCCGATGGCGACAGCGGCTTTGGACAGATTCGCGTCAGACAGCGGCACGGTGTCCTCGCGCAGCGCCGTGCCGTAGAGCGGGATGTTGCTCTTACTGAGCAGCGCGAAAAGCTCCTCCGGCGTGACGCTGTACGCCTCGCGGCGGAAGATCGCGCCCATCGTGGCGCGCGCCGTCTTGGGATTGAAGAGGTCGGCGCAGGCGTTGACTAAGAACACGCCGTCGCATTCAAACGCGTCCGCCGTGCGCAGGATGGTCCCCACGTTCCCGGGGTCCTGCACGCCGTCCAGCACGAGATAGTGCTTACCCGCAAGCGTTTCGGGCAGCTTCGTCTCGGGAAGCGCGACTGTAAACAGTGCGCCCTGCGGCGTCTCCATCGGGCTCACCGAGCGCATCAGGTCTTCGCTCACGCACACGGCGCGCACGGTATCGGGAAGCGTTGGAATCTCCACACCGTCAGAGAACACCGCCGTTTGGACCGGCGCGCCCCACTTGAGCGCTTCGTCCAAGAGCTTTGTCCCGTCGCAGAGATATTCGCCGCTCTTTTTGCGGTAAGACCGGGAGGAAGCGAGCTTGCGCAGGTGCGTCATCAGCGGATTCTGCCGGCTCGTGATGGTTTCTACGTTCATTTTTCCTCTTCCCTCCCAGTTTCTTATTTAATATGTATCACACTATATTATCAACTGCCGCCCTTTGTCAAGCAAAAGAATCTTTTGCACCGTTTCACTTTTGCGCGGATCGGTGCGCCACGGCTTTACAGTTCGCCCCCTTTTGTGGTACACTGAGCGTGAAATATCACGCAGCATGACTGCAAGGAGGTACCCCAAAATGGAATCTGCCAAATCGCGTTTTCTGCGCTATGTGACCTATTACACCACCTCGGATGAATTCACCGGCACCTCGCCCTCTACGGAGCGGCAGAAGGACCTTGGCCGCGCGCTGATGCAGGAGCTTGAAGCGCTGAAGCTCGAGGACGTTCACATGGACGACTGCGGCAATGTTCTCGCAACGCTCCCCGCGAGCGAGGGCGTGGACGCGCCCGTCATCGCGCTCATCGCGCACATGGACACCGCTCCCGACGCTTCGGGCGAAAACGTCAAGCCCCGCCTCGTGCGCTACGAGGGCGGCGAGCTGAAGCTCAACGACACTGTCTCCCTCACCGAGGCGCTCTGCCCCGGCCTTGAAAGCCATGTCGGCGAAGAGCTCATCGTCACCGACGGCACGACGCTCCTCGGCGCGGACGACAAGGCCGGCGTCGCCGAGATCATGGCCGCGGTCGAGACGATGATTGAGAAAAACGTCAAACACGGCGAAGTGCGCGTCATCTTCACGACCGACGAGGAGATCGGCAACGGCGTGGACGGGCTCGACGTGCAGGAGCTCGGCTGTGACTACGGCTACACCGTGGACGGCGGCCCGCTCGGTGAGATCGAATTTGAAAACTTCAACGCCGCGTCCGCCGTTCTGACGGTGCACGGCGTCGGCGTCCACCCCGGCAGCGCCAAAAATGTCATGATCAACGCCGCGACCGCAGCGATGGCCTTCCACGCGATGCTGCCTGAGGACGAAGTGCCGGAGAAAACCGACGGCTACGAGGGCTTTTTCCACCTGACCGAGATGAGCGGCAGCGTGACCGAGGCGACGCTCCGCTATATCATCCGCGACCACGACCGCGAGCGCTTTGAAGAGAAAAAGGCGCTCTTTGCCGACTGCGCCGCGCGCATCAACGAAATTTACGGCGACGGCACAGCCGAGGCCCAGATCAATGACAGCTACTACAACATGAAGGAGAAGCTCCTCCCCCACTTCCACCTCATTGAGCGCGCGGAAAACGCCTTCCGCGCCAACGGTGTCGAGCCGCAGTGCGTACCCATCCGCGGCGGCACGGACGGCGCGCGCCTGTCCTGGGACGGGCTGCCCTGCCCCAACCTCTCCACCGGCGGCTACAATTACCACGGCGTGCGCGAGTGGATCCCCGCGGACAGCCTTGAGGCCATGACGAACGTGCTCGTCACGCTGACGGAGAGCTTTTCCGAATGAGGCAATCGTTATCGTAACAAAGAATTGGAGTGATTTTGTGATGAATCCTGTCGAAAAGCTCGCACTTTTGCGCGCGGAGATGAAAAAGCGCCACTTGGACGCCTACGTCGTCGTGACCGATGACTTTCACGCATCCGAATATGTCGGCGCGCACTTCAAGGCGCGCGAATTTCTCTCCGGCTTCACCGGCTCTGCCGGTACGCTCGTCGTGCTGCCGGACGCCGCCGCACTGTGGACGGATGGCCGCTACTTTTTGCAGGCCTCGCAGCAGTTAGAGGGCAGCGGTATTGAGCTCATGCGCATGGGCCAGCCCGGCGTGCCTGAGATCCCCGCGTTCCTGCGCGACCACGTTCCTGAAAACGGCTGGATCGGCTTCACGATCAGCAACGACTTCGCCCGTTCGATCGGCGAAAAGACGCGCGAGAAGCACATCCGCTTCGCGGGCGACGAGGACCTTGTCGACCTCGTGTGGGCGGACCGCCCCGCGCTCTCGTGCGAGCCGGTGTGGGAGCTGGACGTAAAGTATGCAGGCCTGACGCGCAGGGAAAAGCTCGCAATGGTGCGCGGCAAGATGAAGGAGATGGGCGCAAGCGTGTTCGTCATCCCCTCTCTCGACGAGGTCGCGTGGCTTTTGAACCTGCGCGGCAACGACGTGCTCTTCACGCCCGTGTTCCTCTCGTATCTGCTGCTTGAGCAGGACACGGCCACGCTCTGCGTGCAGAGAGAGGCCGTGAGCGCAGAGATCGAAGCACATTTGAAATCTGACGGCGTAACGCTCGCTCCCTATGACAACATCTACCGCCTCGTCGCGGCGCTGCCCACGGGCACCCACGTACTGCTCGACGGCGAGCGCGCCAACTACCGCATTCTGCAAAGCGTGCCGGAGAGCGCTGAAGTCCTCGACCGCACGAGCCCCATTCAGCTGATGAAGGCGATGAAAACGCCCGCCGAGCAGGAGAACGAGCGCCTTGCCCACATCAAGGACGGCGTGGCTGTCACGCGCTTCATCTACTGGCTCAAGCACACGATCGGCAAAGAGCCGATCACCGAGCTCAGCGCGTCGAAAAAGCTCGAATCTCTTCGCGCCGAGGGTGAGCACTATCTTGAGCAGAGCTTCGACCCCATCCTCGCCTACGGCGCGCACGGCGCGATCGTCCACTACGAGCCGACCGAGGAGACCGACATTCCCATGGAGCCGCGCGGCCTCTCCGACACGGGCGCGCAGTATTTGGAGGGCACGACCGACATCACCCGCACCATCGCGCTGGGGCCGCTCACGGACGAGGAAAAACGCATCTACACGCTTGTTCTGCGCGGACACATACAGCTGGGCGCGGCCAAGTTCCTGCACGGCTGCATGGGCGAAAACCTTGACATGCTGGCCCGCACGCCGCTGTGGGAAGCGGGCCTCGACTTCAACCACGGCACGGGCCACGGCGTGGGCTTCGTCCTCGGCGTGCATGAGGGCCCTGAGCGCGTACACTGGGATGTGAAGCGCCAGAAGCGCCACTGCGTCATCGAAGAGGGCATGATCTTCTCGAACGAGCCGGGCATTTACCTTGCCGGCAAGTTCGGCGTGCGCATTGAGAACCTTGTCGTTGTACGCGAGGCTGAGGTCAATGAGTACGGCCGCTTCCTTGCGCTCGAACCGCTGACGCTTGTGCCGTATGACCGCGATGCGATCGATCTGTCGCTGCTCTCGTCGCGCGATGTGGAGCTTTTGAATGCTTATCACGCTAAGGTCTTTGCGGCGATCTCGCCGTATCTGAGTGGGGATGAGCTGGAGTGGCTCAAGGCAGCCACTGAGCCAGTGCAGTTCTGCTGAACATCATAAAAGGCAGCGCGATAGCGCGCTTCTATCCCCGCACCGTGCAGGGGCACGGAAAAAGGGGGCCATTCTCTCACGTGAGAGAATGGCCCCCTTATCCCGTGCAGCGCCTACGGCGCTGCCTTCCCCGCGGCACCAGTGCCGCAAATCCCTCGCGCCTGTGCGAACAAAAGGGAGTCTTTCTTTGAAAAAGAAAATCTCCCTCTTGACAATATCGATATTCGATAATATACTCTCCTCAAGAATATCGAATATCGATAAAAGGAGGCCGACAATGGCGCGGGAGAAATTCAGCACGCTGACCGAGCAGATGTTTTACATCCTGCTGTGCCTGCGCGAGGAGTGCTGCGGCATGGACGTGATGGCGCGCGTGAACGAGTTGACGGGCGGGCGCGTGGCTGTCGGCCCGGGGACGCTCTACAACCTGCTTGAGCAGTTTTTGGCGGCGGGGTATATCGTCGAGACGCGCGCGGAGGGGCGGCGGCGCAGCTATCAGCTCACAGCGGATGGAAAAACGCTGCTGCAAAACGAGGTGGAGCGCCTGCAAGCACAGGTGCGGGACTACGAGAAGCTATTTGAGAGATAACGCCCCTTGCGGGCGGAGAGAAATGAGAGAAAGCGAGGTTTTTCTGATGCGCAACACCAAACGGGAGCTGAATCCCTATTCTTTTTACGACACCGAGGGCCTTGCGCGCCACTTTGAGCGCATGGCGGCGGAGGGCTGGGCGCCCGACCGCGTGGGCCTGTTCATCCGCTACCGCCGCATTAAGCCGCAGAAGCTGCGCTTCGCCATCACCTACTATCCCGATGACGGTGGTGCAGACGGCGAAGATGTTTTCCTCGAGTACTGTGCACAGGCAGGCTGGCAGCAGTCAGCGGGCGTTGGTGATCTGACCTTCTGGGGAAACGGAGCCGAGGGCGAGGGCGGCGGCCTTGGCGGGAGGACCCGCCATGTGCTCTGCACAGCGGATGAAAACGCTGTGGATGTTGAGACTGACCCTGTTTTGCAGGTGGACGCGATGCACCGTGCCCTCAAATATTACCACAGTATGATGATTTTTTGGTTCGGCTATATGCTCCTCAGGATCTGGGATATCCTGACCGGCCTGAAAACAGACCCTCTGAATACGCTTATCTATGGAATGGGGGATTTTTTGTCATGTATTTCGCCTGTTGTCACGCTGATTTGCGGGACTGACCTTATCTGTTATAACAGCTGGTATCGGAAGGCGGCGCGCACGGCGAGAGAGGAACACCGCTTTTTGCCTGCAAAGTCGCGCCCGTGGCTCCAGATACTGGAGCGTGCGGCGCTGCTGCTGACACTTTTCGGCATTCTTGTGAGAGCTCTGCTGGGAACCGGCAGCAGCAGTGCGGGGAGGCTTTACCTTGCCGCGATCCTGTGCGGGATCACGCCGTTTGCTGCGATGTTTCTCACCTATTCGGCGGTGAAAACCGGTGCGGGCAGGGCGAAGCGCTGCATCGTCACGGCCTGCGTGACGGCGGCGGTCGCGCTGGCTTCGGTGGGGGTGCTGCTTACCATGGAGCAGAACGGACTTTTTAACAGCGATGAAGTTCCGCCTGAGCTGTATGATGAAGAATTTCGGGCGACGGTCTACCACGACGCGCTGCCGCTCTACCTCTCTGATCTTGGCATAGAGGATGAGAATGCGCGCTGGTCGTGCCTGAGTTGGGGGAGCTCCTCGCCCTTCGCTGCGCGGTATGGCGGAGAGCAGCGAGATGTGCTTGCCAGTTTGGATGATCCCGAGCATCCGGAGACGGCGCGCGGCAATCCTGCGCGGATCCACTACGACATCGGTGATGTGTATCTTGCATCGTGGTTTGACCGCTGCCTCGCCTCCGAGCTGGACTATGAGCAGACTGCCCTTATCGACGGCGAGCATCGCCGTCTCCCTTACGCCTACCGCGAGGTCGATGCCGCGCCGTGGGGCGCAACGCAGGCGTGGCGGCTCTACGACGAGGAAGAGGAGCAGTGGCTTGACCACTGGCTCATCACAGGCGGCACGCGCATTGTCGAGTTTGTGTCGGGCAGTGTGCAAATGACCGATGTCCAAAAGGCCGTCGTCGGCGAAAAGCTGCTGAATGCAGACGCAAAATAACGCAAAAAAGGAGCACCCTTTCGGGTGCTCCTTTTTCAATACGGTAGAAGCAGCGATTACTGCTTGTCGTACAGGTCGATGAGCTTGGTGAGGTGCTCGTAACGCTCCTTGGCCGCGTCCTCGTTGCGGGTGAAGAGACCCTCCGCACGCTCGGGGAACTCGCGGGTCAGGCGGCTGTAACGCGCCTCGTTCATCAGGAATTCACGGTAACCGCCGGCAGGAGCCTTGGAGTCGAGCGTGAACTTCTTGTCAGCCGCAGGATTGAAGCGGAACAGGTTCCAGTAGCCGCACTCGACAGCCTTCTTCATTTCCTTCTGGCAGTTGATCATGCCGCCCTTGATGGAGTGCATCTCGCAGGGGCTATAGCCGATGATCAGGGACGGGCCGTTGTAAGCCTCAGCCTCGGTGATGGCCTTGATGGTCTGGGCCGGGTTGGCGCCCATGGCGATCTGCGCGACGTAGATGTAGCCGTAGCTCATCGCGATCTCAGCAAGGCTCTTCTTCTTGGTCTCCTTACCGGCAGCCGCGAACTGAGCGACCTGACCGATGTTGGAAGCCTTGGAAGCCTGACCGCCGGTGTTGGAGTAGACCTCGGTATCGAAGACGAAGACGTTGACGTTCTTGTTCTGAGCAAGCACGTGGTCCACGCCGCCGAAGCCGATGTCGTAAGCCCAACCGTCGCCGCCGAAGATCCAAACGGACTTCTTGGAGAGGTAATCTTTCTTGTCGAGGATCTCAGCAACGAGCTTGCAGGCGTCGCAGTCGCAGAACTTCTCGCCCTTGGCCTTGAGCTCGGCGGCGTGCTCAGCGAACTTGGGCACAGCGGCCAGCTCGTCGACGGTGGCGATGTTCGCCTGCAGAGCCGCGACGTATTCCTTCGTGGCCTCGGCATTGGCGTTGCCGTCGTCCTTGGTGTTGAGCCACTTCTGAGCGGCTTCCTTCAGTGCGGGCTGTGCCCACTCGATGGCAAGGAGCTGCTCGGTCTTGGCCATCAGATCCTCGCGGATCTTCTCCTGGCCGACATACATACCGAAGCCGTGCTCGGCGTTGTCCTCGAACAGGGAGTTGCACCATGCCGGGCCATGGCCGTTCTTATCCGTGCAGTACGGAGAGGTAGCGCCGGGGCCGCCCCAAATGGACGAGCAGCCGGTGGCGTTGGAGAC
>OGDA01001124.1_pt1 | contig 10105 bp, 7 predicted proteins | sample 1570281 | NCBI WGS metagenome assembly OGDA01 (sample SAMEA2582184, study PRJEB24529) | metagenome
CAAGCGCCACGCGGAGTTTATCCGGGAACGCTTTGGCAAGCTCTACCCGCAGCTGGAGACCCAGCACCCGGGTTTCATCCAGCGGGTGGTCTGCGATGATGCCTATGCACAGTCCATCATTGACGACTTCAAACAGCCGGACAAGCCGCCGTTTATTGCGGTCTCGGTGGATATGATGGACACGGGCATCGATGTGCCGGAGTGCGCGAATCTGGTGTTCTTCAAAAAAGTACGCAGCAAAACGAAGTTCTGGCAGATGATCGGCCGTGGTACACGGCTCTGCCCATCCCTTGCCTGCGTGGATGCCATCGACGGCGAATATACGGGCAAACGGCGGTTTCTGATTTTCGACTACTGCGGCGACTTTGAGTTTTTCCGTCAGAAACCCAACGGCTACGAGAGCGCGGACACCAAAAGCCTGTCCGAGAGCATTTTCTGCAAGCAGGTGCGCATTGCTGCGGCCTTGCAGGATGGAGCCTATGCGGACGAAAACTACCAGAACTGGCGTAAAATTTTAACAGAAACCTGCCGTGCCGAAGTAGGAGCGTTGAACCCGGAGCTGGTATCCGTGCGGCTGCACCGGAAGGCCGTGGAGCACTACCAGAAGTCGGAAGCCTTTGTCAGCCTGACCGAAACGGACAAAGGCACCTTGATGAAAGAGGTTGCACCGCTCATCTCGCTGGACGATAAGGACGAGGCCGCCAAGCGGTTCGATAACTTTGTGTATGGCTTGCTGCTCTGTGAACTGGAAGGTCTGCCGGGGCTGAGCCGCGCCCAGAAACAGCTGCGCAATACAGCGGCAATGCTGGAAGGGAAGGCTACCATCCCGCAGGTGCAGGCAAAGCTGCCCCTCATCCGGGAGGTGCAGACAGACGAATTTTTGACCTCGCATGACCTTCTCCGCTTTGAGGAAATGCGGCAGGAGCTGCGGGAGCTCATCAAGTTTCTGGTGGACGGTGTAGAAGGGCAAAAAACTGTCTACACGGCCCTTGCCGACCCGGTACTGGAACAGACCGAGGGCAAAACGCTGGATTCCGGCTACGATTTCGGCGAGTACCGGGAACGTGTGAACCGCTACATCATGGAGCACCGCAGCGATACGCTGGCCATCCACAAGCTGACCCAGAACATTCCGCTTTCCCGGGGCGACTATATCGAGCTGGAACATATCTTTACCTGTGAGCTGGGCAGTAAAGAGGACTATGCACGGGAGTTTCGGGATACGCCCTTTGGTCTGCTGGTGCGTAAAGTGGCAAAGCTGGACCACGATGCTGCCATGCAGGCGTTTTCCAAGTTCATCAACGACGAATCGCTGAATGCAAAGCAGATCGCGTTTGTGCAGAAGGTTATTCATTACATCGAGCAGAACGGTTATGTGGAAAGCAAAGCGGTTCTGATGAAACCACCCTTTGACCAGCCCATTCTGTTTACCCGCCTGTTTGATGGCAAAACAGGGAGTGAACTGATGGATACGATCAATTCGGTGAAAGAGAATGCCACCCATGTGACTGCATAAAGTGGTGGAATGTACTGATAAAAAACGGTATAATGGACAAGGAGCGGATAGACGGTTTCCGCAGCGCCTTTGCGCCGGGAGAAACTTTATTCTGGCAGGTCCCTGCTGCGGCAAGGGAGAGAATGGCGTTTTACAGTGAGAACCTTCCCCGCCTTTTTTCTGAAAAAATCACGGCGGTATTTGCGGTGTCCGACCACTATGCGCTGGAATTTATGCGATTTTTGCAGGGACAGGGCATCCGCGTCCCGGAGGATGTGCAGATCATTGGCTTTGATGATACACTGGCAAGCCGGGAAAGCGTTCCCGCTCTGACCACCATTCATCAGGATGCGGCGCTCTGGGCAAGGACTGCCATCCGCCGCCTTGAAGCCCTGCGGGACGGCACCCCCTGCGATGCCGGCATCGTTCTGCCGGTGGAGCTGGTGGAACGGGAAAGCACAAGGAGGCTGCCATGTCAGACTTTATGAGGACCCTTTGCAAAATCGCCATTCCGGTCACCTTACAGGGAATGCTGCAAGCCTCCTTTTCTATCGTGGATCAGATCATGATTGGGCAGCTGGGCGAAGCCGGTATTGCAGCCGTGGGACTGTGCAGTAACTTCACTCTTATTTTCTCCGTGATGTCCGGCGCAGGTCTTGGGACTTTATACGGCAGATGACGCCATCCTCCGTGTGGGGGCGGGGTACTTCCGCATCGTGGCGTTCTCTTATCTGCCCATGGCGGTCAGCACCGTCCTGTCCGCATGGCTGCGCTGCAAGGAACACGCCGCTGTCCCCTTTTGGGCAAGTTTTGGCGCGGTAGCGGCGAACACCGGGCTGAACTATCTGCTCATCTTCGGAAAGCTGGGTGCCCCCGCTATGGGCGTTACCGGTGCTGCCATCGCCACGCTGGTTTCCCAGCTTTTGAACCTGCTTTTGATCTTGATAGGCTTTGCGGTCTGCCTTCAAAAGGAAGCGGAACGCCCGCTCACCGTGGAGATTTGGACACGGTGGGCGGGCGTTTTATGTTTATTTTCCGAGTACAACGGAAATTTTGATCTCCTTTTCCGCCTCGCTCAGGTCGAACGCACCGCCGTCTGCGACGCTGACACGCAGTTCATACAGTGTGCCGTCGGCCAGGGTATCCACGCCAGTCCCGGCTTCATCCGTGATCGACCACAGTTCTTTGCTGACCTCCGCCAGCTTTCCGTCTGCACCGTAGGCATAGAGCTTCAAATCAGCGGCGCTTCCGGAAAGATTGTTCATCCGGAACGAGACCGTCGTGTTGGGATGAACATTTTCGACCGTCACAGTATTGCGCCAGCTCGCGACCGTACCTTCGCCGCCGGCCTGCTCAAACTGTTCCTGTGTCAGTACGTTCCGCGCGGCCTTATCGAGATCGACCTTGCGGTAGGGCATTTCGGGAAGATACACAAAGCGGTCCTGCAAGCACAGCAGCTCCAGATAGCCCGTCGGGCAGTAGAGCGCGTTGCCGCTGTTTCCGGCATACATACCGATAGCCATGTTATTGTAGCCATATTTGTTGGAGACGTCCATGGTGAATACCGTCTCGCCGGTGGCAAAGTCCAGAATGATGTACTGCCACATGCCGCTTTCCAGATCCTGCACATAGCCGTAGATATAGCCCGTCGCGGTGGAGAGCTTGAGAATCGATGTATCGCTCAGGTCATTTCGAGACCAGATGCTCTTCATCTCATAGCCGGAATCGGTTTTCACGGTGTCCACGCGCTCGACGCCGGGCGCGATCATGCAGTTGCCCTTTGTCAGCCAGTTCATGTCATAGATGTTGGCGTAGCTCTGGATGGAAGAGTCACTGTTGGGATCGGCAAGGCCTGCGCTGCCTGCGCCGAACCAGTTGCAGACAATCGTGCTGACGGTGCCCTCGCTGTCATCATAGACGATGGCAGAGTTTTCAACCGCCACCTGATAGCCCTCGGGCAGATCATCCAGAACCGGCATGCTTGCAACGATCTCACCGGTCTTCATATCGAGCGCCAGCAGCTTGACGGGGTCTGCGTTGTCGGTGAACATCACAAGGTTCGGCGTCAGCGTCGGCGAGCAGCCGCCGCCCCACGCAAGACCGCCGCCGGTGGTCTTGTCGTTTTCGCCGCTGACCTTAGCGCCGACGCTCTCATACGGTGTGCACCAGACAGCCTCGACACCGTTATTGGCACGCAGCAGATAGCAGTTCTGGTTTGTCAGGATGACCGCGCCGTCCTTGGAGGCGGCAATCCCGTTTTCCGCGCCCTCGCCGAGCGCCAGCCCGTAGACGAAGACGGCCTTCGAAAGGTCGGCCTGCTCTCCGTTCAGGATCGCCTCGATCGCCGAGTGGGCGATGTAGCCGAGCACGCCCTGCTGCTCACGCTCGGGATAGATGCGGAAGCCGCCGGTTGCAAACCAGAGGTTGCCGTCGTAGTCAAAGACCACGGAAAGAAGATTCTGCGTCAGCTCCTTGCCGAGCGCAGCTTCGGCTGCCGCCTTGATGTCAATGTCCAGTACCTTTTCAAACTCCGGCAGGACGTTTCCTGCTTCATCGGTTGCCCGCAGCATCAGCACATGGTTGTTGCTGGTGGGGCAGACGATGCGGTTTTCCGAATCCAGGAACGTATAGGAGCTCTGGATGACGTAACCGCCGCCGTCATGCTGCTTCGGAGAGAAATAGCCAAGAGTCTTCGTCTCTTCGGCATTCAGATCGCGGATGGCGATGCCGCCGAGCAGCGGTACGACTGCGTGGCCGTAGCTGTCAAAGTAAATGGCAGGCGAAGCGTTCGCGTTGGTTTTTTCATAGGAAACATTGATCTCCGGATAGATGCCAAGCGGCAGGACTTCATCCGTAGAGTCGGTATTGTAGCCGTCGTGGTGAATGTTGGCGTCGCTCTTTGCCATATAGGGGTTTTCATCGACACGCTTGGCATTCATGGCCTTTACCGGCAGGGCGGCGCTTGCCGCGGACACTGTATCCGATGCAGGCATGTCGGAAGACTGCTTCGCACCGCAGGCCGCCAAAGTCAGGCACAACACACCGGCCAGCAGAAGGGTTGGTACAGAACATTGTAACTTTTTCTTTTTCATTGATATCCTCCATTTTTGTGCTTGTTGTCTTGGTTTGGTTCGATGCCCGTTTATTCAATCCAGGCATTCAGTCCTCGCCGGAATGCTTCCTCGGAAACCGGCTCCAGCAGGAAATAGTCTGCCCGCAGCCGGAAGGCGTGAAGGGAGAAATCCAAGTCGCTGCACCAGATCATCCGGCACGCGGGGCATAAGGAGCGAAGATGTTCCGCTGCATTCAGTCCTGCCACTCCGGAAAGTGCAATGACGGCATTGGTTGGAGCCTCTTTCTGCGCCGTTTCAAAAAAGCGTTCCTGATCGTCATATTGCATGACCTGCGGAAACAGCCCCTTCGCTTCACAAAACCGGGTAATTTGCTCGGCGTAGCGCTGCCGCTCTGCTTCCCGTTCTGCCAGCACGGCAATACGATACACAGATCTCCCTCCTTCCTTCATCCGATTTGGCATTTTGCTTGCGCTCAGTATAAAAAGGCCATTCGGTTTTTTCAAGCGCCGTAGCACGAAAGGGGCGATTTTGGCACGAATTCCGACAGCGGTTCTTTGTCATCCTCGACACGCTGTGATATAATTATCTGGGAATTCAAGGACAAGGAGAGAACCCTGCATGAGAATTGCGATTGTGGATGATCTTGCTGCGGAACGTGCACTGCTGAAAGACCGGCTGGAGCAGCAGCTTCACCGGAGAAATGTGCAGGCGGATATTCTGGAATACGAAAGCGGCGAGACATTTCTGGAAGCGGCAAGGAAAGCGCCCTTTACTGCCGCGTTTCTGGATATTTATATGGATGGCATGACGGGCATGGAGGCGGCAAAGAAGCTGCGGGAAACCAACACGGACTGCCTGCTGGTTTTTACCACGACCTCGACCGACCATGCGCTGGAGGGCTTTCAGGTACGTGCGCTGCACTATCTGGTCAAGCCCTTTACCGAAGCGGACATCGATGCGCTGACGGACGAGCTGCTTGCCCGCATACCGCAGCCGGACAAATATATGGAGCTAAAGGTGGAGGGAAGCGAGATCCATCTGCGCTATCAGGACATCGTCTACGCAGAACACTTCGCCCACTTGATCTACGTCCATACGACGGTTCAAAAGACGCTTGCCACACGCCAACCCTTCAAGACGTTCATCGCCCCACTAAAGGATGACACACGCTTTTTTGTGTGCGGGCGCGGCGTAATAGTGAATCTGGAACACGCGAAGGATCTGGAAGGCACCGCCTTCCGCATGGCGGACGGAAGCCGCGTGTTTGTCAGTCAGGACCTTCTGAAAAGTGCCCGGCAGGCATTTATGGAGTTCCTGCTTCAAAGGGGGCGGATGGTATAATGGAGCTGCTGCGTCCGATTCTGGAGCTCGGCGTGGTGATTCCCGGCATGCTGCTTGCCTACTTCCCGGTAAAATCCAGCTTAAAGCAGCCGCTGTCAAAGCTTGTTTTGTGGCTTGTTCCGCTGCTTGCGCTGCTTTGCGCCGCCGGAGGCGTGGTGTGCTATGCGCACCGCATGCCGACTGCGCCGATGCTTGCGGGGCTGACCTTGCTTGCAGCCGTGATCTACATAAAAACGCTCCGGATCTCGCTTTGGAAATCCGGAACGATTGCGTTGTCCGTCTGTGCGGTATTTGCCTGTATCAACAGCCTTTCAAGAGCGATCAACGCCGCTATGCTGGCCGGTTTGCCGCAGGCGCAGGCTGCGCCATGGTTCTGTCTGCGGTCTGCGATTTGCTATCATGCGATCTGCTGGCTGTTTGCTGCCATCGCCTATTATCCTGCGACGCACAGCGTGCGCCGGATGGTAGAGGATGATAATTTTGCGCAGACCTGGTATGTGTTCTGGGTGCTGCCGCTGGTGTTCATTGCGCTGAATCTGTTTATGATCCCCAAGTATGCGGACACGCTCTATACCGGGCGTGTTTTGCAGGGGTATTTTGTGATCAGCATCGCACTTTTGTTTTTGATGCTTTTCTTCAACGCAATCTTCCTTCTGATGGCGATCAGCATCAACCGGAATGTGAGATTGCAGCAGGAGAACCAGCTGCTTTCCATGCAGCAGCAGCGCTACGAAAGCCTGAAAGCTGCCATTGAGGAAGCCCGACAGGCGCGGCACGATCTGCGCCACCAGCTATGTCAGCTCGATGCCCTTGCAGAAGAAGGGAATCTTGAAAAGATCAAAGCCTATCTCTCCGGTGCGGTTTCCAGAATTCCAAGTCTTGAAATGCATTTCTGTGAAAACCGGGCGGCAGACAGCGTGGTTGGGTATTACTGCGCGCTTGCCAAACGGGAGAATATCCCGTATTCCGTGCAGATTGATCTGCCGGAATGTCTTCCTGTAGACGAAATCAATCTATGTCTGGTTCTCTCGAATCTGCTGGAAAATGCGCTGGCAGCCAGCCTGCGCACCGCGCCTGCCCGACGCAGGATCAAACTGACAGCCTATCTGCATGGCAACAGTCTGGCACTGATTCAGGTTGAAAACACCTATGACGGAGTCATCCGCGAAAAAGGTGGTGTCTTTCAGTCCTCCAAGCGAAAAGGAGACGGCGTCGGACTTCAGTCCGTCCGTCACATCGCAGAAAAATCCGGCGGGGTGAGTACGGTTACCTATCAGGACGGCCTGTTCTGTGTAAAGGTCATGCTCCGTGGATAATTATGCCCTGCCTTTCCAAAACGGCACGACCACAGATTTCAGCAGTCTCGCCTCCGGCAATCTCTGAACAAACTGTATCGCCGTTTTTGCAAAGATGTTTGACTTCACCGTGTCCCAATCTGCCAGATTTACTATCTCGGCTGTGCCGTTCTCAAAGTCAAACCGCAGCTCGCCCCATTCACCGTCGTTGTCCACCAGATATTGATAGACAGCAGCGGTAATCGTTTCACCCGTTTTCCGGCACTCCGTCTGCCGCAGAGAAATTGTGTGTGCGGGATTGATCTTCGTTGCTTTTGCCGTGCTCGTCGGAAGGGCTGGTTTTTCCGAAATCCCCATCTCAAACGGCACGACCACGGATTTCAGTAATCTCGCCTCCGGCAATCTCTGAACAAACCGGAGCGCCGTTTTTGCGAAGATGTTAGATTTTACTGTATCCCAATCCGCCAGCCTGACGATCTCCGCTGTGCTGCTTTCAAAATCAAACCGAAGCTCGCCCCATTCGCCGTCGTTGTCTGCCTGATACAGGTAGACAGCGGCGGCTATTTTTTTGTTCTTCTTTCGCATATCGGTTTGTTTCAGTGTCACGGTATGGATCACACCGCTTTCCAGCAGCTTCAGCCGCAGTTTGTCTAATGTACGCCGGTAGAACCGCTCCGCACCGCTGGCTGTCGTTCCTTCAAAATCCATCGCTAAATCTTCAAAGGTGGACTGCGTGGACAAGGGGCTGACGCGCCCGCAGGTCACGCAGATGGCGTTCCGCTTTTCCAGATACCATTGCTCTTTGTAGGAAAGCTGCTCAAATGCTGCCGTGACCGCCTTTGCCTGTATTCCGTTCCAGAGGATTTCGGCATAGTTCCAGCTATCGTCGCGTGTCACATCCTCGCCGGTTTCTTCGCCGTCCTCGTCCTGCTCCGTGCGGTAGAGGGAAACAATGCTGCGGTTGCGCCGGGCAATGGTCAGCAGCTCATCCGCAGATACGCTTTCGTCCTTGTATCGTGCGCACCGCGCGGTCGATGTTGATGGGCTTGGAGAGGTGGGCGTTCATGCCCGCGGCGAGGCATTTTTGAATGTCCTCATGGTAGGCGTTGGCTGTGAGGGCGATGATGGGGATGTGCTTCGCCGTCTCGGTGTGCTCCTCGGTCTCGGCGTCGTCCGCCGCGGCGGGCAGGTCGAGCGTCACGCGGAATGTCGTGCCCTTGCCGACCTTGCTCTCAGCCTCGATCGCACCGCCCATCAGGTCGACGATCTTTTTCACAATGTCAAGGCCGAGGCCGCTGCCGCGCACCTTGTTGACGCGCGTGTCGACCGCGCGGGAAAAGGCCGAATACATCTGCTCCATGAACTCCGGCGTCATGCCGATGCCCGTGTCGCTCACGACCGAGACAAGGCGGACCTTGCCGCTCTCGGCAAGCTTTTCCTCATAGACCTCGAACTTCACATCGCCGTTTTCCGGCGTATACTTGACGGCGTTTGAGAGCAGGTTCATATAGATCTGCCCGAGGCGGATCTGGTCGGAGAGCAGCACATTGTGGGAAATGTCGTGCAGCTTCCCTGAAAAGCGGATGTTTTTCGCCTCCGCCATGCCCGCGATGGCCTGGCAGTAGAAGTCAAACAGCTCCGGCAGCTTCACCGGCTGCGAGACGATTTTGAACTCCCCGCTCTCGATGCGCGAGATGTCCGGCACATCGTCGATGAGCTCCTGCAAGTTGCTGCCGCTGACACGGATCTTTTCCAGGCACTCTTTCATCTTGCCCGGCTCGTCCGCATGCTGTAGGGCGATGTTCGTAAAGCCCATGATGACGTTCATCGGCGTGCGGATATCGTGCCACAGTCTCTCCGCGAGCGTCGAAAGGTCAAAAAACGGTTCAACATAGGGCAGATACTCCGGCAACGATGCTCTGCTTGCTCATTTCACTCATGTGGACGCTCGCTCTGCCGCTGTGTCCGGTCAGACGGTGCATCTGCCGCTCGCCTGCAACCTCTTCATAATAACCCGTGCGCAGATCGATACGGTAGATCGTATAATAGATCTTGCTGATGGCCGAGATGACCTCGTAGCTCATCCGGCTCTCCGTGAGCGCCGTTTCCAGCGCGTGCTGGTGCTCGCGCTCCTCCTTCACGATCTCATCCACGCTGCGGAAGTCCAGCAGGATTTGAAAGCTCGTTTCCGTCTGCTGCACCCTATTGGCGCGCACCTCGAAATAGATGTTCCCGATGGCGTTCGGCACACTCTGGTAGCGGCGGCTGACGCGGTCCTTGGTCCTGAGCTCGCGCATCAGATTTTCTGCGTTCAAAAATTGCAGGAAGTCCGGTGCGCTCTCCTTAAGGACGTACTTGTGATAGTAATGCTCGACCGCCTCGGCATAGGAAAACAGCTCCTGCCCATGCGGGAGCAGGTCGCCCGCGGAGTTGGAGTGCTCCTCGATCTTGACGATCTCGGCCCGGTCGTTCATCAGGTCCACACGATAAACGGGCGTGCTGTCCTTGCAGAGCACCTTGAGCATCTGCTGCTCAAGCTTCACGGCCTGCAAATTCTGCTCGAGCGACTTCTGCTTTTCTTCCAGCAGCGTCAGCATGCGCAGGTTCTCCCGCGCGCTGCCGAGGTGCCCGCCGACAAAGGCAAGCAGGCGGTAGACCAATTCGTCCATCTCCTCTTTGCTGCACGTGCGGTCGATGCGCGCGAGCTGGTCGATGATTGCAAGGCTGTATTCTGCCGCACTGTTCGCCCCTGCGGTCACGGGCGGATGCTCTGCTTGCTTCATGCGCTTGTCTCCTTTGCGGCAGCTTTCGATACCTGTCATAAATATACAAAATTAGCAGAATAAACAAAGAGGCGGAACATTAATTACAAGGAACAGCACCACCGCGCAAAAAGTGCG
>OGDA01001127.1_pt1 | contig 10101 bp, 5 predicted proteins | sample 1570281 | NCBI WGS metagenome assembly OGDA01 (sample SAMEA2582184, study PRJEB24529) | metagenome
ATCAAGTTCTTGCAAACGACGGGGGAGATACAAGACGGTTTCTTGCATTTGGCGCAAATTCTCTCATCTTTCCCCTTCATACGGTACATATTGGCGGAAGGGCCTCCCAAATCGCTTAGATATCCTTTGAAATCGGGCATTTCGGTAATCGCTTTCACTTCCTTCAAGATCGATTCCTTGCTTCGGGAGGCGATGAACTTCCCTTGATGCGCCGATATGGTACAGAACGCGCATCCTCCGAAACAACCCCGGTGGATATTCACCGAGAACTTGATCATCTCGAAAGCCGGTATCACTTTCCCTTTGTATTTGGGATGCGGCAAACGGGTATAGGGAAGGTCGTAGGAAGCATCTATCTCCGCTTCCGTCATTGGCGGGAAGGGAGGATTCACTACGATCATCTGTTTTCCTACCTTTTGCAAGATACGTGAGGCATTGTACTTGTTGGATTCCTCTTCGATATGCCGGAAATTCTTCGCTTGTTTCAATTTATCTTTTAGGCATTCCTCGTGTGAGAAGAGCACGATATCATCGTCTTTCGGATCCTCTTTGTCTGCCAGATAAACCTGTTGGCGGATGTCCTTGATCTCGTTGAAAGGAATGCCGGACTTTAGGCGGCGTACCAATTCCTTGATAGGCTTCTCGCCCATGCCGTAAATCAATAAATCGGCCGGGCTACTGGCAAGGATTCCCGGTAATAGCTTATCTTGCCAATAATCGTAATGCGTAAGCCGGCGTAATGAGGCCTCGATGCTACCCAATACGACGGGGACATCCGGATACAATTCTTTCAGTATTTTAGTATAGACGATGCTCGGATAGTCCGGACGCATTCCCGGACGTTGGTCCGGCGTATAGGCGTCGTCGCTGCGTAATCGCTTATTGGCAGTATAATGGTTGATCATTGAATCCATGGCACCGGCGGATACACCGAAGAAAAGCCGGGGAACGCCCAGCTTCTTGAAATCCCGGTAATCTCCCCGCCACTCCGGTTGCGGTACGATCGCTACCCGTAATCCTTCCGCTTCCAATACACGACCGATCACGGCCGCCCCGAAAGAGGGGTGATCCACATAGGCGTCTCCCGAGAAAAGGATCACGTCGAGGTAATCCCATCCCCGTGCCTCGACTTCTTTCTTCGTCGTGGGCAACCAATTGTCTAGTTTAAATGTTTTCATAATGCAAAGGTACGTGATAATCTTGGAATAATCATAGAGACGCTATTCATAACTTTTATTTATGGGGGATTCGTTTTTATGATTAGGACAAGAGTTCTCAATCTCGTATCTTTGTGTCGAAAAGAAAAATAAACATTTAAAAACAAGGTTTCTTATGAAAACACTCACAGACGAGAAGCTGACGATTGTCGGCGCAGCAGGTATGATCGGTTCTAATATGGCACAGACCGCTATTATGATGGGACTAACTTCCAACATTTGTTTGTACGACCCTTACGCACCGGGTTTGGAGGGAGTTGCCGAGGAATTATTCCATTGTGGTTTCGAGGGTGTAAACATCACTTTTACCTCAGACATCAAGGAGGCTTTGACTGGCGCTAAATATATCGTTAACTCCGGTGGTGCCGCAAGAAAGGCAGGTATGACCCGTGAGGATCTCCTAAAAGGAAACGCCGCTATCGCCGAGGAGTTCGGCAAGAACGTAAAGGCTTATTGCCCGGACGTAAAGCATATCGTGGTTATCTTTAACCCGGCGGATATTACCGGTTTGATTACCTTATTGTATTCCGGCTTGAAACCTTCTCAGGTTACGACGTTGGCCGCATTGGATTCTACTCGTTTACGCAGTGAGTTGGCAAAACATTTCGGTATCTCTATGGATCAGGTTGAGAATTGTCGTACGTATGGCGGTCATGGCGAGCAAATGGCTGTTTTCGCCTCTACCGCTAAAGTGGATGGTAAACCTTTAACTGGGCTTATCGGTACGGATGCCTTGACGAAAGATCAATGGGCGGAGATACAGACAAAGGTTACGAAGGGTGGCGCGAACATTATCGCCTTGCGTGGCCGTTCTTCCTTCCAAAGCCCATCGTATGTATCTATCGAGATGATCGCTGCGGCAATGGGTGGTAAACCGTTCCGTTGGCCGGCTGGCGCTTATGTATCAAACGGTAAGTTCGATCATATCATGATGGCTTGGGAGACCTCAATTACGAAAGACGGCGTAGCGTTGAAAGAGGTACACGGTACACCGGAAGAAGAGGCTGCCTTGGAGAAGAGCTACAAGCACCTTTGCGCTTTACGTGACGAGGTGATCGCTATGGGCGTGCTTCCCGCTATTTCCGAATGGCATAAATTGAATCCGAATATCAAATGATCGAATAACAAGTAATTTAGATTTTCATGGATATATGGAATCCCCGCTTAGATGGCTTCGTGCCGGAAAGCGGGGATTCTTGTTTTATTTTATCTTTAGTCCGGGGATCAGGGGCGTGCTATCTACCAGTTCCAACTCTTGCACCATCTGTAATGTTCCTTGTTTGTATTTCTGGAAATGGGGCGTTTGGATATGGCTTTTATAAGCGTCTTGATCCGCGTAAATCTCTAGGATGGTTACTTTATGCGGATGTTCTTTCTCCGATACGGCATACAGTGTAAGAACACCCGGCTCTAGACGCATGGAAGCCTCGATCTCTTCTTTCAGAAAGGCGTTATAACGTTCCAACTGGGCGGGATCGACCGTGATCTTGGATAGGCGGACTAAGTTCTTCTCTGGGGCGGGTTGAGAAATATCTAGTGCGAAGGCTGGTATGAAGCCTAGCAGGAAGAGTGCGATTGCTTTTGTTTTCATGAGGATATCGTTATTGTTTGACATCACAAAGATATTCGGATTTATCTCAAGTATATGTATATATATTACGGATCTTTGTATCAAAATTACCGTTCGTAAACGGAGCTGATCCGGATGACAGCTGGGGTTGAGCAAACGAATAAAGCGCCTGCGATTCCCTTGCGGGAGACACAGGCGCTTTCGTTCAAATAAATATTCTTATAAAGTACGATCCGGATATAAGGCTTTCCACCATTCCGGCTCGTCTTTCAGCCATTTGGCGAACCATGCGTAGATGGTATTTTGCCAGCCTATACGCTTCTGATAACCTACGATACCATGATTCTCGCCATCCACCTGCACGAATTCCACGGTTTTCCCTAGGATCTTCAAGGCGGCGAACATCTGGATACTTTCCCCGATGGGTACGTTCGTATCGGCGTTGCCGTGAAGCAATAGGAGCGGGGTATTGATCTTATCGGCGTTGAACAACGGGCTTTGCTTGGTAAAGAACTCCGGGGCGTTCCAAGGATAAGTCCCGGCGTTCGCTACGGAGCAATAGCCATATCCCCAATAACCTTCTCCCCAATAGCTACTCAACGCGCTAATACCGGCATGGCTGATAGCGGCGGCGAAAATGTCCGTACGGGTTTGTAGGTATTGTGTCATGAATCCGCCGTAGCTGGCACCGATGCAACCGATTTTCTTCTCGTTCACGAACGAATGCTCCTTACAGAACAGCTTGGTACCTTGGATGATCTCATCGGCGGTCTTCAGGCCCCATGCGTTTACGTGGCGGGCGGCGAATTCCTGTCCGAAGCCCGTTGTTCCACTCGGATTCAAGGTGTAGACCACGTATCCGAGAGCGGCGTACATATGCATGGAATAACGCATCTCCAGCGCACGGTTCGTCGGGGAAGTACCGCCATAGTAATAAACGATCATCGGATATTTCTTATTCGGATCGAAATGAGGAGGATAAATCACCCAGGTAAGCATCTGCTTGCCGTCGGTTGTCTTCATCCAGCGTCCTTCTACCTTACCCATCTCCAGCTGGTCGTAAATCTGCTTGTTTTCTGTGGTCAGTTGCACTGCTTCTGCAAAAGCGTCGCCGTTACGTGCACTGTTTACGGCATAGATTTCGTCGCCCATGCTCATGGAGTGGCGTTTGGCGATAATCTTGTCTCCGCAAAGGGCAAGCGAAGCATAGTCGTACATGCCGTCGGTGAGCTGGGTAAGCTTGTCGTTTCCGGCAAGGTCGATGTTGTAAATCTGTGTCTCGCCATGCCATACACCGATGAAGTAGATGCTCTGGGAATCTTTGTTCCACAAGAAGGCGTCCACGTTCGATTCGAAAGCTTTGCTTACAAAACGTTTCTCACCGGTCTCGAGGTTCATGATAAACAAGCGGTTCAAGTCGGCTTCGTAGCCGTCACGTTCCATGCTCTGCCAGGCGATGTATTTGCCGTCGGGAGAGTATTGGGGATTCGTATCATATCCCTTGTTTTCTTCCGTGATGTTTTTGGTTTCCTTGGAGGCAAGGTCGTAGATATAAATGTCGGAGTTGGTGGAAATGGCATACGCCAGTCCGGTTTTCTTACGGCATGTATAGGCCACCTTATCAGAAGACGGGCTCCATGCCAGCTGCTCGATACCGCCCCAGGGCTTCATCGGGCTTTCGTATGGCTCTCCCTCAAGAATATCAGTGACATTGCTGATGGCATTGCCGTCGAAATCAGCAACAAACGGATGGGGAGCAGTAGTCACCCATTCATCCCAATGCTTGTACATCAGGTCGGTAACGATGATGCCGGTGGCTTTAGGAAGGTCCGGATGTTTGTCTGCCGTACTCTTCACGGTCTTTACCTGGGCAATGAAAAGGAGTTTCTTGCCGTCGGGCGAGAAAGAGAACCCTTCGATGTCTCCTTCGTATTGGGTCAGCTGCTTGCGTCCGCTGCCGTCGGGATTCATTTCCCATACCTGGCTGCTGCCGCTTTCGTTGCAAAGGAAGGCAAGCTTCTTGCCGTCCTTGAACCATGTGGGCTGTTCTTCTTGCCAGGCGTCATGCGTTATCTGGGTATTGTCACTACCGTCGGCATTCATGACGAAGACTTCGCTGTTACTCTTGTTCTGGGGCACGCTGTAATAGGATACCGTGTAGGCAATTTGCTTTTCGTCGGGAGATACGGCTACACTGCCGATACACCCCATCGCCCAGAGTGCCTCGGGTGTCATACGCTTTCCTTCAATCTTGATGTCCGACCGCTGGATGAGCGCTGCTGCGTCCTGCTGCTGTCCGGCATCTTTTGTTCCTCCGCAGGAGGCCAATGTCATGGCTGCTGACATAAGTAGTAGATTTACTTGTTTCATATATGTTTTTTGTTTCGGTTATTTCAATGCAAAGATACTAAATTTTCCTTCCTTGCCAATTCCCACGTTTGATATATAGCCAGCAGAAAATGAGAATAAAGCTGGAATAAACCATTTCCGAGGTCCAGCAAATGGCCACGTCGAGTTGCAGAATCAGAATAATGTAGGTGATATAGGCTGTGTAGATGACCAGCGTTGCCAGCTCCATGCCCAATGCAGTACGCGTATTGCCGGTTCCGGAAACTGCCTGGAAATAGACATTGGCAGGAACCAGGAACAGATAGGTGGAGCACATCACCCAAAGCGAATGCACGGCAGCATCCTGCAGGTCGGGTATGTCGGTATAAATTCCCAGAATCAGCTTGGGGAACAGCGCGAAAAGCAATGCCAGCGGAAGTACGAAAACGTAGGCTATGCGTACATGTTGCCGGATAGTGCCTGCCACGCAATCGGAGTGGCCTGCACCGATGAGGTTGCTGACCAATGAACCGCAGGTAGAGGCAAATGCCATGAGTACCATGAACAGTATGCCGGACACATTGCGGACAATGTTGGTCACTGCCAGCGAGCGCTCTCCCAGATGCTCCACATAAAGGAAGAACAAGAACCAGGTGGAGAGGGAGAAGAAATTCTGTATCATGGTCCAGAAAGAGACGTTCAGCATCCGTTTCAATACGTCCAGCCGGAACTTCGGAATACGGTCCAGCCCGTACTTGCGGCAGTCAATACGGCTACGGGTATAGAGGATGAAGAATAACAGCGAAACCAGCTCGGCCAATGAGGAGCCGATGGCGGCTCCGGCAATGCCGAGTGCAGGAAAACCGAATTTACCGAAAATCAGGATATAGTTGAATACAACATTGCTCAACACCATGACGATAGAGTTCAGTGTCAGTGTCTTGGTCTGGGTGGTTCCCAAGAAAAAGGCACGGAACATGACTGCGCTGAACGAGAAGAAGGCACCGAATACACGCCAATGCAGGTAGCTGGTGGCTGCTTCGTAGATATGTTCCGAAGCGACGATGCGTTTCAGGATAATCGGTGAGAAACAATAGGATAGCAGGAACATGACTGCCGCCATTCCGACTTGGAAATAGATGCCCTGATAGAACAAGTCACCGATTTCCTTATACTGCCGTTCGCCGTTGCGCCGGGCAATGAGTATCTGTGCCCCGATGCTGAAACCGAAGGCAACCATGAAGATGACCATATAGAAGACACCGGCGATGGCAGATGCTCCCAGCTCGACTTCGCCCACACGCCCGAGGAAGGCGGTGTCCGTCATACCTATCATCTGCTCCATAAGGAGGCTGATTAGGATAGGGTAGGCTATGAGCCAGATTTGTTTGTAAGTGTATTTAGTCTGCATAATTTAGAGTCTGTGATTTTTTTCATTGGCGTAAGGATAAGAAAGCCGGGCAAATGTCATTGTCCGGCTTTCTGCAAAAGAATATCTTGAACGGTAGTCTTACTACTTTTTGTTCTGTTTTTCTTTCATCATCTGTTCCTGCTGTTTCTGCATGGCTTCCAGACGGGCGGCGAAACCGGTTTTCTTCATCTTCTTCGGGTCTTTCTTGTTGGCTTCCAACTGGGCAAGAAGGGCTTCCTCATTGGTTGTCTTGCGCATGATGAGCGTTGTTACCACACTGACTAACGTAGAGATGAAGTAGTAATAGTTCAATCCCGAAGGATAGTCGTTCAATATGAAGAGGAACATGATAGGCATCAGGTATGACATCCACTTCATGGCAGCCATCTGCGGATTGGCACCCGTATCCTGTTGCTGCATCATGTACTTCGTGTTCAATATGTTGGTGACCGTCATCAGCAGGCAGAACAAGCTGAGGTGGCTGCCCAGGAACGGGATATGGAACGGGAAGTTGATGAACGCATCGTAAGTGGAAAGGTCGTCTGCCCACAAGAAGCTCTGCTGGCGGAGTTCAATGGCACTCGGCACGAACATGAACAAGGCCATCAAGATAGGGAACTGTATCAGCATCGGCAGACATCCGCCCATCGGACTGACTCCGTACTGGCTGTAGAGGCCCATCACTTCCTGCTGCTTCTTCATGGCATCTTCCTGCTTGGGGTACTTCTTGTTTATCTCGTCGATTTTCGGTTTCAGTACGCGCATCTTGGCAGAGGACATGTAGGTTTTCCACGTTGCGGGGAATACTACAGCTTTTACGATTAACGTCATGAACAACAGTACGATACCCATGCTCAACCCCCAACTGGACAACCAGTCGAAGATGTTGATGGTGAACCATTTGTTTATCCAGCGGATGAGCGGCCAGCCCAGATAGACCAGACGGTTCAGCTCCCACTTCTCGTCACGCCCCTTGTCGAGTGCGGTCAGAGTCTTGTAGTGATTGGGGCCGAAGTAGAAGAACAGCTGGGTAGGTTCCTTGCCGGCAGGGTCGAACTTCGTGCTCATCTCCGCAGAATAGTCCTTGATGTAGCCGCTGCCTTGAGTCTCCATCTTGGAACTCAGTTTGGTCTTTTCAAAGTCGGCATCTGCCAAAAATACTGAAGAGAAGAACTGGTTCTTGAAAGCAATCCAGTCCAGGCGTTCCGGAACTTCCTTTTCGTCGTTCTTGTTGGCGGACAGATAATCGGTACCCTCTCCGGTGATTTTGTAAGTCAGTTCAGCCAGACGGTTCTCGTAGGTGTAACCCTTCTCTATCTGACGGGCACGCTGAGACCACTCGATGTCCACATAATTGTTGGTAGCCGCCAGCTTACCTTCCATATTGACTGCCTGAATAGTAAAGTCTATCAGGTATGTGTCATTGTGCATGCGATATGTAAAGTCGATATAGCTGTTGCTGTCTGCCGACAAACGCATGGTGACGGTACTGTCCGTACGGTTTACTGCGGTGAAATAATAGTCTTCCGTCTGGATAGTCTCTTTCTTGTTGTAAAAGAGGAAATTCATGGAAGCGTCATTGCCGCTGAACAGTGTGACGGGGGTCGTCTTGTCTTGTCCCATGTATTCCTTCAGCGTGGCCGAAGCTATGCGCCCGCCTTTTGTATCTACGGTTATTTCTGCCAGGTTGTTCTGGATGGTTACCTGCGAGTTGGTTCCTTGACGGGCGTCGAAGAAGAGGGCAGTGGAGTCAACGCTTGCTTCCGCTCCACTTTCGTTGGCCAGGGCTGCTTCTGCCTTGGCTTTCAAGTCAGCCTCGCGCTGTTGCACCTGGGCTATGGAGTCGTAGTAACGTTGCTGTGCTTCCAACTGCTCCTGGCTGGGACGGCTCAGAAAGCTGAAACCTACTAACAATATCGCTATCAGAACAAGACCTGTGATGGTATTTTTATCCATTCTTTGTTGATTACAAATTACTTATTACAAATTATTTCTTTTCGTTTTCATTTTCGATGGCGGCCTTCACGAATGCTACGAACAGTGGGTGCGGATGCAATACCGTACTGCTGTATTCGGGATGGAACTGGGTACCGACAAACCACTTCAATGCGGGAATCTCAACAATTTCCACCAGGTCCGATTCGGGGTTTATACCCACACACTTCATGCCTGCTGCTTCGTAGGCCTCCTTGAAGCTGTTGTTGAATTCGTAGCGGTGGCGGTGACGCTCCTGGATATGCTCGGTACCGTATGCCTCGTATGCCTTGCTGCCTTTCTGCAGAACACATTCGTAGGCACCCAGACGCATGGTTCCACCCATATTGGTGATGGACTTCTGCTCTTCCATGATGTCGATAACATTGTGCGGTGTCTTTTCATCCATCTCACGTGAGTTGGCATCGGCGTAGCCCAGTACATTACGGGCAAATTCAATGGCGATGCACTGCATACCCAGACAGATACCGAAGGTGGGGATGTCGTGTGTACGCGCATATTTGATGGCTACGAACTTGCCGGCAACGCCGCGTTCGCCGAATCCCGGACCGATAAGTACGCCTGCCATGCCTTTCAGGGCTTCTGCCACATTCTCGTCAGTCAGCTTTTCACTGTTCACGAAGTCTACCGATACCTTGCGGTCATTGTAGGTTCCTGCTTGTGAAAGGGCCTCGCGGATGGACTTGTAGGCATCCTGCAAGTCATATTTGCCCACCAATGCGATGTGCAGCGGGGCAGTCTCTTCGGCTTTGTGACGGCGTTCGAGGAAAGCGCGCCACGGTCCCAGTCCCGGAGTGTCGCCGACGGGAAGTCCCATTTTCTTCAAAATGGTAACGTCCAGTCCCTGGCTCTGCATCAAGATGGGCACCTCGTAGATGGTAGGCGCGTCGATGCTTTGCACCACGGCATTCTCGTCCACATTGCAGAACAGAGCCACTTTCTTGCGCAGGGTGGTACTCAACTCATGTTCCGTACGCAGTACGAGGACATCGGGTTGGATACCGGCACTTTGCAGTTCCTTTACGGAGTGCTGGGTGGGCTTGGTCTTCAGCTCACCGGCAGCTGCCAGGTAGGGGACATAAGTAAGGTGTACGCACAAGGCGTCTTTTCCCAGTTCCCACTTCAGCTGACGGATGCTTTCCAGATAGGGCAGAGACTCGATGTCACCCACTGTACCGCCAATCTCGGTAATAACAAAGTCGAATTTGTATTTGTTTCCCAGCAGTTTTACATTACGCTTGATTTCGTCTGTAATATGGGGAATAACCTGGATGGTCTTTCCCAGATAGTCACCCCGGCGCTCTTTGTCGATGACGCTTTTGTAGATGCGTCCGGTCGTGATATTGTTGGCCTTGGTGGTCTGGATGCCCAGGAAGCGTTCGTAATGGCCCAAATCGAGGTCGGCTTCGTGGCCATCCACGGTAACGTAGCATTCGCCGTGTTCATAAGGGTTCAGTGTACCCGGGTCGATGTTGATGTACGGGTCAAACTTCTGGATGGTTACCTTGTAACCTCTTGCTTGCAGCAATTTACCGATGGAGGATGAGATGATACCTTTTCCTAATGAAGAGGCAACACCA
>OGDA01001133.1_pt1 | contig 10077 bp, 11 predicted proteins | sample 1570281 | NCBI WGS metagenome assembly OGDA01 (sample SAMEA2582184, study PRJEB24529) | metagenome
TTGCTCTTGAGAAATCAGTGTGCCAAATGTTATCGAAGTAGAATATGCTCACAATGTTTCTATTATATTAAAGACATTGATGAGAAACCTATATGTGATGGATATATGGATAAGATCGGATTTGATTGTTTCCAGAAAGCTCAAAAACAATTTTTGGCAGAACACCCTTATTTGTATAAAAGAATATTAGATAAATTAACGATATATTGATATGGATAAGTTTTATCTCGTTTTACATTCTGATGTTTTTCTTTTTCGAAAAGAAAAACAAATTCTATTTTATCGGATGCATAGTCCTAAAATTATATTGAATATATGCATTGGTTGGGAGAGTGCTTATTCTCAATGGGAGGATGTTAATAATTTGTATTGTGCAGAGTTAGATTCTAAATTGCTCGAAAATAAAGAGTTTAGAAGTGATGTGCAACTTTTGGTTACAAGCGAAATGGCGCAGTTATTACCTGTTGGTGAAAGTAGCTCTAGACCAATTAGTATCCCTCCTGTACTTAGTGTACAGAGATCTAAAGTCAAATTTAAAGAAAGAGAAGATATTCTACAAGCGGAAGACTTTTCAAGATATTTACAAAAAATAGTGATATATTTAAATGGAGAACCCAATATTGCAGAGACAAGGCATAAACAATTTACTTATATTTGGGAAAGGGCAAATGATGAATTGAAAATTGATACATTAAAATGTATTCTGAGGCAATTGAAGGGTATGAAAATACATCATCTAACTTTCTCTGGATATAATGTTTTTGAATATGAATATTGGCAACAATGTATTGCAGAAATTGATGTATTAAATGCACAAAAAGAATTTTATGTTGATTGTAGTCAATTGATTAAGAATATGGATGTTGCCCGAAGGGTTAATTCAGAACAGTTTGTTTTTACAATTCTTGTTGATAATAAGCATCCTTTTGTTCTCTCTCTCTTAGATAAGTTAGAGGGGGTTCATGTAAATTGGCTCTTTCTTATCACTTCTGAAGATGAATATACAGGGGCTAGTGATTTGATTGAAAATTATAGTTTGCGAAATGCTGTAATAAAACCTGTATATGATAATAATTTATCTTTTTTTGAGAATCATATATATTTAACTAGTGAAGATTTGTTGGAGTTAAATCTCTCAAAGAAAGAGATATTTATACATCAATCTATAAATGTTTCAGATTTTGGACAATTGAATATTATTCCAAACGGTACTGTATATTCTAATTTATCCAATAAAAAAATAGGTAATGTGAATAAAGAATCATTGAATAGTATGATTGCAGATGAGATTTGTACTGGTCATTCCTGGCTTCGCATCCGCGATCAAAAACCTTGCTGTGACTGCATTTACCAATGGCTGTGTCCTTCGCCCTCTAATTATGAATTGGCTATTGGAAAACCGAACCTCTGTCATGTGAAACCATAAATGATAATAGCTTATGAATCGTACTTTCTGTTTTGTTCCGGTTCGCAAAGGGAGTAGAGGTATTCCCGGTAAGAACCTGCGTCTGCTGGGAGACAAACCTCTGGTATGTTGGATTATCGATACCATCCTTGCTTCCGGCATAGCGGACGAGATATGTGTAGCGACAAATTGTGATGAAATGGAGAGTCTGATACGAGGCCGTTACGAAGAAGTTGTACGGATATTCAGGCGCAGTGAGTGGAGTGCAAGGGATGAGGCTTCCAGCCTGGAAGTTGTACAGGAATTTTTCTATTTTTGTAAGCCGGACCGGAATGATGATTTTATTTTGTTACAGGCTACTTCTCCTTTTACGACTGCACAAGAACTAAGGGGGCTTGCAGAAGAGATGAAAAGGGGGGAAGCGGATTCCTATGTTGCCTGTTGCCGTTTGAAGAAGTTTCGTTGGAGTGATGAGGGGAGACCTTTGGACTATTCATTCGAAACCAAACCTCGCCGACAGGAGTACAAAGGTTTTCTGATAGAGTCGGGAGCTTTCTATGCTTCTACGGTGGGGAGAATACTGGACTCCGGGCAGCTTCTTTCGGGAGTTGTGAAGGTGGTGGAGGTCGGTCCTGCAGGGATGATAGATATCGATGAAGAAGCGGACTGGAGACTGGCTGAACATTATATTGAAACCGGGCTTTAATAAAAAAGATATGGATAGACGGGACTATTATGTGGAGTATTATGAGGTGCTGGATAGGGTGCTGTCTGACTACGTGAACCATTTGAGGGAAGAGAAAGAGTATTGGCTGAAAATGGGGAGGCATGATGTGGGCGTGCCTTTGATCAATTTACTATTCTGGCAGTTCACATGGCATAGAGAGGAGTGGAAAATCTCATCAAACTGATCCCCAGTGTCTCACCATATTGATCCCTTTTATTTCTCCCTGCAAAATTTCATAGCGTACCTATGGTAAGTCTTCTTATCCAAGTCCTTCATTACAGATTGTTATACATAAATGATTTCTTACAAATATACTGATTCTTTTTTAATGTTCTTCTTTCTTAGGGATTCTCCCGTGAGTTCCACCCTTATCGCCTGATAAATGAAATTCCTATTAAAATGATCACTATAGAAGAGAATACAAAGTTAAATCGACGAGACACATTGGTATACGATATTGTCCGTCAAGGTAAATCTTATAAAATACCGGTGGTTATTGATAGAAATGAGGTTCAAGGTGATTGAATGAAATAATAATATTAACGTGATTCGATACAATCTTAGAATAATCTAAACTGCCCGTCATTGACAAAGTCCACATCAATGGCGGGTTTCTTATTAAAGAAACAATATGCTGTAATAACCGACAAGGTATTTGCGATAAAATTATTAAATGATCCACCGGATAGATATATACTTTTCCGGAAAAAGAATAGGTCTGTTCTATTCTTTATTTTACTTATTGTTGATATTTAAAAATATAATTGTACTTTTGAGGAATGGGTTCATAGAACTTATTTTATTCTTTATTTTGGATTATATTTGAAGACAGATGAAATCATCTTATATCTGCTGCGTATTGTTATTTGTTTTGTTTTTGGTAAGTTGTACCGATGGGCGTTCTGAGGGGCAAGTAGCCCGTTTGTTACGTCAGGCCGAAATGTGTATGGAGGAATGTCCCGATAGTGCTTTAGTGTATCTTCATCAAATACCGGATCCTGAAAAGTTGACGGGAGAAAACCAAGCTGATTATTGCCTACTGTTGACCCAGGCAATGGATAAGAATGATTTACCGTTGAGCTCGGATTCGTTGATACAAATAGCTGTTGGCTATTATTCAAATAAAGGTGATGCGGAGTGTAAAGCTAAAGCTTTATTTTATAAGGGTAGGGTGTTTCAGCAACAAGGGAACTTAGAGGGTGCTACACTCCTGTATAAAAAAGCGGAATCTATGATTCCGGATTTGACTGATTATTATTTAGTAGGATTGATTTACAGCTATCTGGGACATTTGAATAGGGATGAAGAGCATTATAAGAAGGCATTATTATATTATGAAAAGGCTTTGCCTTGCTATCGAACCATACAAAATCCAACTTTGACGGCTTCCGGATTACAGGATATGGCTAAGATATCTGTCTATTTAGGAGAGACGCATCGGGCAGACTCTCTTTTTAGTGAGGTTTTGTCTTATGTGCCGGATATTGATGCTGCCTGGCAAGCTAATATTTATCATAATGTGGGTGTCTTTTATATGCTCACCAATCAATTTGGTAAAGCGGAACAAGTAGTGAACGCTTCTTTGAAATTACCAAGTACTCCGGAGGACAAACTCCGTTCATATGCCGTATTGGCTACAATCTATACAAGACAAAATCGTGGAGATTTAGTTGATTCTTTATGGCATAAAGCCCTGAATTCAGAGAATATTTATACCCGAAAGGCAGTATATGCCTCCTTGCTGAACGAAGCTGTCAGTAAACAGAATCTTCAAGATATAGAACACTATGTGCCTCTTTATATCCAGTCTGCGGATTCTGTTTATCAACTTTCACAAGCAAAGCGCATCGTAGAGGTTCAGGCTAAATACGATCAGGAAATATTAATTAAGAAAAATAAAATTAGCCGATTGTTATTATATTGCTTTATTCTCTGCTTACTTTTACTTGCGATATCTTTGGCTTACGTTTTTCATGTATACAAACGTTATAAAAGGACGAAGGAGCGCGAACTTATTACTCAGAGAGCAGAGTTGGATGAAGGGAAGCAGATTATAAAAGAGATGAATGATCAGATTGAACGAATCCGTAAAGAGGCATCTACAATGAAAGAGGATTATAATAAAAGTCTGATTGATTTGACTGATGAAAAAAAGAGCATTGAACAGCAATTCGCTCTAATTAAACAAAGAGCTGATGATGTGAGTCAAACTAATAACAAAATGGAACAAGACTTACTTGTTTTACAAGAACAGTTGCGGAAGGTTGATGACGCTCGTTCAGAACTATTGGCGGAATTGGACGTTTACCGTTACTTTGATGCTGAGGGAGTGATTTCGGAGGATTGTTATAAAGCTGTGGTTACTATCTATAAACTTTACAATGCTCCATTAGTTGCTTTCCTGCGTGATCCCCATTTGAAGCTTACCCCTTATGAATCGCTTCTTTGTGTACTCTCTTATGAACATCTTTCCACCCAACAAATAGAACAAAAATTAGGGAAAAGCAAGAATACCCTAAATAAAGCAATTTTCCGAATAAGAGAGAAATTGGACGCAAAAATGGATTTAAAAAAGAATATAAATTCTTTGGGAGATTTTTTGCGGACGAAGTTCTGACTTAAAATATTAATACCTTTTTTATGTTAATTATACGTCTTCGTGGAAAGATGTATTTCTGCTTTATGGCCTATTATATAGGCGATTTATATGTCTTGTCGTGGTCTGGTAACCTCCAAAATAAGTCCTGAATTGTTTGTTTTTATGAAAACAAAAACTTATGTTTGCGATATTAACCAATCTCTAGTGATTATGAAAAGTATGCTATTTACATTATTACTTGTAGTCTTGCCGCTTCAAATGATGGCAAAGACAAACGGAAGCACGAGTCCAGTTGATTTAAAAGGTTTGTTTAATGATAAGCTCCAGAAATCGATCGTTGAAGATATTCCCATTAGAGCTGAAATTTCAGGCTCTGAATTCTTGGTTCTTAGTTTTGAAGCTCCTATAATGGACATGACCATTACACTCTATAAAGATGGAGTGATGGTGATACAGAAGTCATTGTCGGTATTTTCCGGAGATATAGAGACACTCGATCTAACCTTTTGGGGAGCGGGTGAGTATTCTTTGAAGTTGACTACCCCACGTGGGACTGCTGTTTATGGAAATTTTCAGTTAGAGTAATAGTGTAGTTCATTATGCACAACTCTTTGGTTAGGGAGTTAGTTCAGGCAGGACGTTCTACGTCCTGCCTCGGACTTACCAACGGAAAAATGGGGATTGCCATTGCTCTTTTCCGCTATGCCCGCCTTTCCGGTGAGGTGGTCTGTGAAGAGATAGCCGGTGAGTTGCTCGATGAAGTTTGTGAGCGTCTGGATTATTCAATGCCTGTATCTTTTGGTGACGGATTATGTGGCATTGGTTGGGGAATTGAATATTTAATTCGTCAAAAGTACATTGAAGGTGATGCGGATCTTATTTTAGAAGAGATAGATCGGGTTGTGATAGCTATGATGCACTTGCGGAGAATAACTAAGATTGATCTTGAAGAAGGGCTTTGTGGAATAGGGAAGTACTTGATAGGGCGTATCCATTGGGGGAATGGTGTGAAAGATACTTATTGCAGTGCTAAGCTAAAGGAATATCTGATTTATTGGGTGGACTGGCTTGATGAATTGCTGTTATACAAAGAAGAAGGAATCAAAGATGTTTTGGACTTACTATCTGAATTATATGATTTGGGCTTCTACAAAGTAAAGGTTCGTTCAATATTAAAACGGCTTATTTCTGAACCACAAGGAGTTAACTGGATGATAAATAAAAATATATGCTTTTAAGTTATCATGATCAAGTGACCATTGCTATACCTTTTAGGGCTGACAGCTCACAAAGGAAGCGTAATTTAACATTATTACTCCGACATCTAATGCCATTGGAGAGTCGAATTGTGCTTCTTGAAGCTGATACTTCGGCCTGCTGCATGGAATGTAAAGAGGTAGAGACTTTAGAATACTTATTTGTTTATGATCCGGATGCCGTTTTTCATAAGACGCGTTATATTAATCAACTGTTGGAGTATTGTCAGACATCGATAGTGGTTATATGGGATGCGGATATCATATTGCCTTATGAGCAGTTGGAAACTGCTGTGAAAGCAATTGTTGAACAGCGATATATTGTGAGCATTCCATATAATAGAATAGTCTGGACATTGAATGCGAAGCAAAGCATTGATTATGAGGAATCGGGAGAAGGTTATTTTTATCTATTAAATCGGACTCAATGCTACTCGCAAATGATGGGGAAGTGTTCGTGCGGAGGGGTTCTAGTGGTTAATAGAGAAGGATATTTACAATGTGGAGGAGATAATGAAAAACTCTATGGCTGGGGACCGGAAGATGTGGAGCGGATTCATCGTATGGAAATTTTGGGCTATCCTGTATATTGGGTGAATAGCGGCCCTCTATTTCACTTGTGGCATCCTCGAAGAAAGAATTCTTGGTTTATCAGTGAGGAGTTGGCTTTTGCTAATCGGGTTGAACTGATTAGGGTGTGTAACATGGAAAGAGAAGAACTTGTAGAGTATATCAATTCATGGAGGAAATGAAAAAGAAAAATATGGAAAGAGAATATTTCTTGCATCAAATAGCAAGTCATCGGATCTTGTCAAGTGGCTTTTGTCAGGACTCCGGGTTATTTCAAGGGAAAATGGGGATCTCCTTATTTTTCTTCATTTACGCGCGATATGTTTCTAATCATTGGTATGAAGAGTTTGCGGGTGAACTTCTGGAAGATGTTTGTAATGGTTTGGATATAAATATCCCTATTACGTTTGTTGATGGTTTATGTGGTATAGGTTGGGCGATAGAGTTTATGGTACAGAGTGGCTATGTTGAAGGAAACACTGATGAAATTCTTATAAACATTGATTCTAAGGTTATGGAGCGTGATTTGAGGCGTATATCAGATATTTCGTTTGAAACAGGTCTGGAGGGTATTGTGGCTTATGTTTACACTAGATTGCACACTCCCAGAGTTGCTGCTTCTTCTCCATTTGATGCCGACTATCTTGAGGAATTAGTATGCGTGTGTAAGAAACACAAAATAGCTTGGACGGGTGAGCAATATGGGCTACAGTCGGTATGGGTGAAAGTGCTAAACTCTTTTCAAGATATATCTTTTGAGAGGTATGACTGGAGAGAAGGATTATGTATTTTAAAACAGCAAGGGGTATGAAGCAATTATTTATCATATCGAAAGAGAGTCGGGCAGCACGCTTTGGGATTGGCACTTATATCCGTCAGTTGATAGAGTGCTTTGATCTTTCTCTTTGGTGTATCCATGTGGTAGAATTGAATGCCAGTGTGGAAGGATATGTTTATAAGGAAGAGGACGGAGTCTTTTATTCGAAGATCTCTCTGCCTGTATATGTAAATGAATGGGATTTAGAAAAAGAGCGTTTGTATTATAGAGGGGTATTTTACTGGTTGGCTTCTTTGATTCCGGATGATAGAGAAGTGTTTTGTCATTTCAATTTTGCTCGTGACTATGAACTTGCACGATTGCTAAAAGAAAAGCTGAATGTTACGATTTTTTTTACGCTTCATTACATGGAGTGGAGCTTTGATTTGTTAGGAAATAGTGAAAAATTATTGTCTATTTTGTCTAACCCTACCGATAGGGAAGAAGAAAAAATCGTGAATCAATTTAAAAATGAAAGAAGATTTATGGCTGATTGTTGCGATTCTATTATCACAATTTCTAAACATACGCTTAAATTATTGCAAACGCTTTATGGAATTCCTGACTTTAAGTTGGTGCATATCCCTCTTGGTCTAAAAGATAAATATATTAAAAGGAGTGAGGCGGAACTGAAACGGATAAGGAAGAAGTATTTGTTTACAGAAAAGGATAGACTGATTTTATATGTAGGGCGTTTGAGTGATGGGAAAGGCCTGTGTGAATTAATTCAAGCTTTCAGATTATTATCTGAAAAAGATGAAAATGTACGTTTGATAATAGCTGGTAATGGAGACTTTAATCGCTATTTGGTTGTATCAGCGCCTTATTGGGGCCGGATAACCTTTACGGGTTTCTTAACAGAAGAGCAATTAGGTGAAATGTATGCCATAGCTGATATAGGTGTAGTTCCTTCTTTACATGAAGAGTTGGGCTATGTACCTATAGAGATGATGATGCACAGATTACCTGTAATTTGCAGCAATGCTACGGGGTTATTAGAAGTAACAGCTAATGGGGAATTTGGGCAACTGGTCAATTGGACAGTGGAACATCAATCGGTGAAGTTATTGGAAGTATTGGTTGAATGGCTACTGTATCCTAAACTTTATCAGCGATTTAGAGGTATTGGACGATTAAGATTTTTGAAAGAGTATTCGTTTGATAGATTTCAGGAAAAGATAAAACTATTGTATCACATATAATTCGTTTATTAATAATTTTGAAAAATAAATAGTATGAAGAAGCTGAATAAAATTAGTTTGCATAATCTTAGCCAAGCTGAGATGGCAAGTAGAGAACAAAATTTAGTTAGAGGCGGATATACTTGTGCTTGTGCAAGTGTCTGCATGGATGATGCGTGTATCTGTAAAGAGGATATTTCTGGTAATTTTCCTACAAGCAATAGTGCTATGGGCTCATATATAGGTGGTGGTGCCTCAGATTCTACTAATTCTCCTGTAGCAGGAGTTTATATAGGTAATACAGAACTACCTGATCCCATAAAACCTTGGTAATATTTTAAGGTTTTGTGATGCAATAGTTTTTTGAAAATTTTATGACTTTGCCTTATGATAAGTAAAATTTATTTTGTGTTAGCTTTTTTAGCTTTATTAGGGTGTTCTTCTCCTTCTCCTCAGCCAATTGTCTCTTCTTTACCAGTGATTGACATTGATAAAGCCCGTGATTATCCTGTGAAACGTATTGAAATACGTGAAGTAGCTGATGTAGAGTATATACCATTGGAAACTACAAAAAAGTCATTGGTTGCGACTTATGTTATTCAAGGATATCACGTATCTGATAAATATATTGTTTTATTCCAAGATGGAAGAGATATCCTGCTTTTTGATCGTTCCGGCAAATATCTTTGGACTGTAAATCGTAGAGGGGGAGGACCGGAAGAATATCACAGAATATCCAGCCTGGCTGTTGACTTTGCGGCTGAAGAGCATTATGTGTTTAGTTATAATAATCAAAAGATATTTGTCTATTCCTTTAAAGGCGATTTTAAGCGGCTTTTGCGTCTCCCTTCGAAGAGGATGTATCGTTTTGAATACCTTTTTGATTACAATGACAAATACTTGATAGGGTATAATGCCGATTCATTTCATGAAAAGCGAGATCAGGATTTGCATCCGTACTATTTTATTCATAAGAAAAGTGGGCAGCTGGTTCCGGTAGACCCTCGTTTGACAATGACTGATCGGGGACGCAGAGTGTTTCATAGAGAAATAGTCACCTTGCCCGGAATCGCTTATATGGATGCGGATAGTTATATCTTATTACCTGTTTTGAATAATGGTTCTGAGTTTCTGATAACAGATATAGGGTTAGATACTCTTTATAATTTGGCTGATGATAAACTTTCTCCTATTGCTGTTCGTTCACCTTCTGTCACTATGGGTGAACCTCAGATGAATATTGGTCCTATCCTATATACTGATTCCTATCTCTATTTCCGTCTTGTTTCGATGAAGTATGATCGGGCTACTTTTCGACAGGTAGCAGAATGGGAGATGCCATGCTTTTCGCTAAATAGACATACGGGAGAGATTGTAAGACCGTCTATTTATGATTCGAATATTATTGAATCTGAGACTCGGGGTATTTATTTGCCAAGTAATATGAATCAAACTTTTGTAGAGAGTAACTATGGCATGTGGACTTATTCCGCATCTAATCTGATACGGTGGAACGAGAATG
>OGDA01001137.1_pt1 | contig 10011 bp, 9 predicted proteins | sample 1570281 | NCBI WGS metagenome assembly OGDA01 (sample SAMEA2582184, study PRJEB24529) | metagenome
CCCACCAATCATGCTTCTTTCCATAGACCCGGCTCCAACCCACGTAGGTAGACACGGCATAAGCCGGAATACCCCATTTCCATCCATAACGCCTTTGGATAAAAGCGGCTCCCGCGAAGGATACGGAGGTATGCATGGATGGGAACGAATGATTATCGCTGAAGTCGGGCCGCTCTTTCTTCACTAGGTATTTCAGCGCATAGGTTACGCCCAATGTCGTAACCCCGGTGAATACGCCTTGTTTCAGCCCTTGCCAGTCTTGGGTTGCCAATACGGTTGCTAGACTCGCCACCGGAGTGATAAACACCAATACGTCTCCCGAGGTCCGTACGGCTTTCCGGCTACCGGTCACCTTCAATTCTTGTCCGTTAACGGACAGGCATAGCATGAGCATTGTAATTGCGAAAAGGATATGTCTCATAGATTTAAAATATAGTTGCTATTTTAGGTATAAAAATGACGAACCCGACGATCGCTGCCGCTATCGCCATCAATAATACAGCTCCCGCCGCCAAGTCTTTCGTTCGCTTGATAGCCTCATTATACTCAGGGGAGACCAAATCTGCTAGGGCCTCGATGGATGAATTGACCGCCTCGGCAGCTAATACCGCCCCGATCACGATCGTTACTGCGATCCATTCCATGCGGGAAAGTCCAAATACCATTCCGGCGATAAGTACGCAAACTGCCGCGAAACAATGGATCCAAGCGTTATGCTCCTTCGTGATCAATAGCTTGATTCCGTTGAAAGCGAATTTAAAGCTTCTGGCTCTCTTTCGAAATGTGAAACCGTCATTCTTCATTTTTATAGCATCTCTTATTGAGGAGGGCAAATATAGGTATTTTTTGCCTTTATCGCATATCCTGACGAACAAACAGGATATTCACCTTTCATATTCCGCAATTCGTCAAGATTATTTGTTGGTTTTTATCTGGAACGATAACTTCGTTGATTAAAAAAGTGCCCGTGATACGAGCATAGATCAAAGTAAAAGAATAAATTTATGGCTTGAAATCAGATATGAAGATAAAATATAACTTTCTAAGTCCGTTGCTAATGGCGATATTGACGATCTGTTGCCTGTGGATTGTTACGGATGTCGCTTATGGTGTCCGTATGTGGGAGCTGGGAGTGGACGCATGGATCGGGCGTATCAAGGCCCTTGCTATTATATTGATCGGCGTTAGCTTATCTTATTTGTTTTTTAATTACTTGGCTAATATTTTTTTAGATAGGAGTAAAGAGCGGAGGTCCCGCCCGGTATTCCGGGAATATCTATGGGTGGTCTTGTTTAATTTAGTCGTGCTCAATATCGGCTTATATATCGTGATCTATTCTATAAATGGAACGACCTATCGGTGGGGAGAGGCGTTAATGATCAATGCGGTAGCTGTGCCGATCTTTCTCCTATACTATTTCTTGATCCGTAATAATATATTAGCCAAACGCTATTCGGAGAAAATCGTTCAATTGGAGAAACTGAGAGTAGATCAGCTGGAAACGCAATTGAAGCTGCTGAAGATGCAATACCATCCCCATTTCCTGTTTAATGCCTTGAATACGATCTATTTCTTGATCGATGAGGAAAATGAGGAAGCGATTGAGGCTGTAGAGTTACTTTCGGACTTACTCCGTTATCAATTATATGATATAAATACGAAAGTGACGATCGAAGAGGAGATTGATTATTTGCGAACATATATTCAATTCCAGCGACTTCGTATGACGAAACGCTTACAGTTCGAGGAGTCCTTTGACCCGGAATTGACCGGACAAAAAATACATCCGTTGCTTTTCCTTCCATTATTGGAGAATGCGTTTAAATATGTGGGCGAAGCGTATTGGATACAAGTATCTATGCGGGAAGAGGGTTCAAAGGTATGCTTTGGGGTAAGCAATACTTTCAATCCGGACTCCTTGGAACAAAGAAAGGGGAAAGGCATTGGGATCGACAATCTGAGAAAACGATTGGAGCTATTGTACCCGGATAAACATGAGCTACGTATAAAAAAAGACAATACCCGTTTTAGGGTTGAGTTATGTATTGATTTATCAGAATAATATGGAAATAAAGTGTATCATAACGGATGATGAGCCAATCGCCAGAAAAGGACTTCGGCGACACATCGGTAAAATTGATTTTCTGACCATCGTCGGAGAATGTGAGGACGCTATACAACTCAATAATATGCTGAATTCGGTTCAAGCGGATTTGCTTTTTCTGGATATAGAGATGCCGGATATGTCTGGACTGGACTTTTTGGAGAGTGCTCAGAACGCTCCTAAGGTAATTATCACCTCGGCATACGAGCGGTATGCGTTGAGAGGATATGAGTTTGACGTGGTGGACTATTTATTGAAACCGATCTCTTTTTCCCGTTTCCTGAAATCGGTCAATAAAGCACATGCGTTGATGGAATCTACATCGAAAAGCGAGGAGCCTGCTTATATCTTTGTCAAGACGGAGAAGCAACTTAAAAGGCTTTATTTAAAGGAGATTCAATTTATAGAGGGCATGGAGAACTATATTGTTATCCATACCCTCACTTCCAAAGAGATCGTTCATCTCCGGTTGAAGAGTATATTGGAAACGTTGCCGGCACAAATTTTTATGCAAGTGCACCGCTCTTTCATCGTAAATCTTTCTTATGTACAAGCGATAGAAGGAAATCTATTAATCATTGGGGAGCATAAAATACCGGTGTCGCGCCCTTTACGGGAAGAGGTCTATAAATCGATCGTCAATAATCAACTCATTCAAAGATAAGTATCCAAAAACGAACACACTGTTCATTATCGAACACTTTAAATATTCCTATTTATCGGATTATCAATAGTATATGTTTTTGGCATGCCTTTTGCCTTAGGCAGGATAAAAAAACTTATACTAAGATGAGAAGGATCTATATAGCGATGTGTTGTCTGTGGGCGGGGATTTCGGGAGTATGTGCCCAAGACAATACGAATAAAGTTCGAATAACCCTGCGGCAAGCGATCCAGATCGCACAGCTTCAATCCGTAGACGCTGCCGTGGCGCTCAATGAGTTGCGAACGGCCTATTGGGAATTCCGTACGCATCGGGCGGATCAGTTGCCGGAAGTGATATTTACGGGGACTCTGCCTTCATATAGCAAGCAATACTCGAAGTACCAGCAATCGGATGGTTCTTATACCTATGTGCAAAACAATGCCTTAGGCTTAAATGGAGAGATCTCTATCGCCCAGAACATAGCCTTGACCGGAGGTAAGATCGCCTTGAATACCTCTTTGGATTTTACCCGTCAGCTAGGTAGTGGCGCTTACAACGAGTTTATGAGCGTACCTGTTAGTTTGACATTGACGCAACCGATCTTCGGCGTGAATGACCAAAAATGGAAACGTCGTATCGAGCCTGTTCGTTACCAAGAGGCTAAGGCCGCTTATATGGAGAACGTGGAGAATGTAACGATCGCTACCATCACGAATTACTTCAACTTACTGTTGGCGGAAGATAATCTGGATATCTGTAATCAGAACTTGTTGAACGCCAATAAACTCTATGACATAGCGGTAGCGAAGCGTAAGATCGGGCATATCTCGGAGAGCGAGTTGATGCGTTTGAAACAGTCGGCCTTGCAAGCGAAAGGTAAGCTAACCGAGGCCCAATCCAATTATAACGCGATGATGTTCAAGCTCCGTTCCTTTTTAGGGATGAGCGAGCAAGACGTGATCGAGCCTGTTCTTCCCGAGGCGATAGAAGGGGTCCGTATGGATTATCAGGCGGTATTGGAGAAGGCTCAAGAAAATAACTCATTCTCAAAGAATATCATGCGCCGCCAGTTGGAAGCGGATTATGATGTGGCGACCGCCAAGGGAAACCGTCGAAGTATTAACCTGTTTGCCTCCGTGGGTTATACCGGTAAGGATATGTCCATGCGAGGAGCTTACAACCCGTTGAAAGATAACCAGATCGTAGAGGTCGGGCTTTCTATTCCTATCTTGGACTGGGGAAAACGGAAGGGAAAGGTAAAAGTAGCCGAATCGAATCGGGATGTCGTACTTTCCAAGATCCGTCAGGAGCAAATGGATTTTAATCAAGATATCTTCCTCTTGGTGGAGAATTTCAATAATCAAGCCGCTCAATTGGAGATAGCCGCCGAGGTGGACACGTTGGCGGAAAAGCGCTACAAGACCTCGATCGAGACTTTCATGATCGGAAAGATCGATATCCTAGACTTGAATGACGCCCAGAGTTCGAAGGATGACGCGAAGCAAAAGCATATCCAAGAACTGTATTATTACTGGCGTTATTTTTATAACATCCGTAGTATAACATTGTATGATTTCTTGAATAATCGTACATTAGATGCCGATTTCGAGGAAATCGTGAAATGATAAATTGATTATATGATACTGATAATAGATGATGACGCGGCTGTTCGTTCCTCGCTTACATTCCTGCTAAAACGTGCGGGTTTCCGGCCGGAGGCGGTTCCGGGGCCGAAGGAGGCCTTGGAGGTAGTCCGTGCCACGGCGCCGGAGCTGATCTTGATGGATATGAACTTCACGTTGACTACCACGGGTGAGGAGGGGATTCAATTATTGAGACAGGTGAAGATCTTTCGTCCCGATGTACCCGTGATCTTGATGACCGCTTGGGGATCGATCTCTTTGGCCGTGCAGGGAATGCAAGCCGGAGCCTTCGATTTTATCACGAAGCCTTGGAATAACTTGGTATTATTAAAATCGATCCGGACCGCCTTGGAACTGAGCGAGCAGAAGAAGGAGGCAAACGCTCCCTTGAGCCGTTCGGATGCCGATCATAAATTTCATTTTGATAAGATCGTGGGGCAAAGTGCCGCTTTGATGGATGTCTTGGGGACGGTCTCGCGTATCGCTCCGACAAACGCCTCTGTCTTGATTACCGGCGAGAGCGGTACGGGTAAAGAGCTGATAGCGGAAGCGATCCATGCGAATAGCCCCCGGTCGAAAGAGGCTTTCGTAAAGGTAAACCTAGGCGGACTATCCCAGAGTCTTTTTGAAAGCGAGATGTTCGGACATAAGAAGGGGGCTTTTACGGACGCGTACATGGATCGGGTAGGGCGTTTCGAGATGGCGAACAAAGGTACGATCTTCTTGGATGAGATCGGGGAAATGGCTTTCGACTTGCAAGCGAAATTGCTCCGTATCCTTGAGACCGGGGAGTTTATCAAGATCGGCGATACGAAACCTACGAAAGTGGATGTACGCATTATTGCCGCTACCAATCGTGACTTAGAGAAAGAGATCGAGCTAGGACATTTCCGGGAAGATCTATTTTATCGGCTTTCCGTTTTCCAGATCCATCTTCCTGCGCTTCGTGAACGGGTCGAGGATATCCCTCTCCATATAAAAGCCTTTGTTTCCGCTTTTTCCTCCAAGATGGGAAAGAATATCCGAACAATTTCGCCCGAATATATAGATGCCCTGAAAAAACGAGCTTGGAAAGGTAACGTACGTGAGTTGCGTAATGCAATTGAGCGTAGCCTAATTATTGCCGATGGAGATACCTTAACCTTGGATGCCCTCCCTTTGAATATGCAAACCTCCTCTGCGGCGAGTACGGAATCTTATAGCGGTTTTGACCTGAGTGGCGTAGAGAAAATGCATATCCAAAAAGTGCTCAAATACACAAAAGGCAATAAAACCGAAACTTCCCGCCTTCTAGGTATAGGCCTCACTACTCTTTATCGGAAGATTGAGGAGTATGGGCTTTAGTCTCATATTCTGCATTTATGTATACCCGAAAGCATCTTGAAGATATGCAAGGAGAAACGGACATTGCTAAATATTTTATCTTTGCTGAACGTAAACTTAATAATAATCGCTTAAAATACATCACCTATGAGTCTGAAGATTAAAACAAAACTAAGATACGGAATCGGGCTGCTGTTTGCCATGATCGTTTTGCTGGGAGGTCTATCGGTAAAGAACATCTCCGATATGTCTGCCGACACAAGGAACATATTGGCCGATAATTATAATTCTTTGCTCTATTCACGCCGGATGCTGGATGCGCTGGAACGAATCGATAGCGATCCTTCGGCTCAAGCAGATTTCGAGAAAAACCTAGGGCTACAGAAAAAGAATATCACGGAGGTCGATGAGAATGTGGCCACCTCACATCTAGTCGCTCAATACGAGCAATTGGCGAAAGAGCGTAATGAGGAGAATATCCGTCGTGTACGTCTCGCCTTAAATCAAGTCATGAGTTTGAATATGGCTTCTATCTACAGGAAAAGCCAAGTGGCGGAGTCTACGTCTCAAAAGGCTTTATTTTGGATTTGGGGGATTGGCCTCTCTTGTATGGTGGTCGCTTTCGCTTTTTTAATACGTTTCCCCCGTTCGATAAATACCCCTATCCGTATGTTGATGGACGGTATCATGGAGATCGCTAACCATAATTACGAGAAACGCTTGGATCTCGCTAAATATGATGAATTCGAGGGGGTCGCGAAATCCTTTAACCGGATGGCGGAACGGCTTACGGAATACCGGAAAAGTACGTTGGCGGATATTATCCAAGGAAAGAAATATATAGAGGCTATCGTGAATAGTATCACGGAGCCAATCATAGGCTTGGATCGGGATCGTAAGATTCTTTTCGCCAATAACGAGGCTTTGACGATCTTGAATCTCAAGCGGGAAAACGTGATCGGAAAGTCTGCCTCGGAATTATCCTTACGGAACGATTTGCTTCGCAGGTTAGTTCGGGAACTGATCCAGCCGAGCGAGAAAAAAGAGCCGCTTAAAATTTACGCAGATAATAAGGAAAGTTATTTTCAAGTGCAATATATACCGATCCGTGTGTTGGAGAATGGCGAGGCGGAGGTGTATGTGGGCGACGTGATCTTATTGAAGAACATCACGGAGTTTAAGGAGTTGGATTCCGCTAAGACCACTTTTATCTCGACGATCTCCCATGAATTGAAAACTCCGATATTGGCGATCCTGATGAGCCTGAAATTGTTGGAGGATGCCCGTGTGGGAGCCATGAACGACGAGCAAAAAGCACTGGCGGAAAGTATCAAGGAAAGTAGTAATCGATTACTGGAAATAACCAGTGAGCTATTGAAAATGACGCAGGTGGAGGCTGGCAAGCTACAATTGAATCCGAAAATAACCAAACCGATCGAATTGATCGAGTATGCGATAAAGGCGAACCAAGTGCAAGCTGATCGCTTCAATTGCCATATAGAGGTGGAATACCCGGAGAAGATTTCCAAGCTTTTCGTGGATAGCGAGAAAATCGCATGGGTCTTGACGAATCTATTGTCGAACGCAATTCATTATACCCCGGAGAATGGCCGTATCATAATCGGTGCCCGCCAGCAAGATCATAGCGTGGAGATCTATGTGCAAGATTTCGGTAAGGGTATTGATCCCCGATATCATCAAAGTATATTCGATCGCTATTTCCGTGTGCCGGGAACGAAGGTACAAGGGAGTGGTCTAGGGCTGGCTATCAGTAAAGACTTCGTGGAAGCTCATGGAGGAACACTTTCTGTTGATAGCGCAGTTGGAAAAGGAAGTACTTTTGTTATAAAATTCAATGTATAAGAGGGTGAAAAAGAGGGTATTAATTACCCTCTTTTATAATATCGCTTCCTCCGGAAGTGGATGTATCCGATCTTGCCGAACCTTTGTAATGTACATCACTACCTCCGCTTGCCGAAGCCTTGATATAATCGGTTACGTGTGTATAAATATCGGAGCCACCACTGGCGGAACATTCCAACTGGTTTAAGATAAGATCATAAGCCTTGATATCGGAGCCACCTGAGGCGGAATATTCGCCGTTCTCCGCTTTTCCCGTAAGCTTGAGATCGCTACCTCCGCTGGCACGGCCTCGTATTATTCGGGTAGTAAGATCGTTGATGATGATATCGCTACCGCTGGTCGCCTCAATTATGCAATTGGATACGTTGATTGGCTGCTCCATTTTCACGTCGCTACCCCTTGTCGCTATAATTTCCAGATCATCTCCGGATAAAGCGCTTCTCAGGACAAAATCCATACAACCGGACATCTTGATTTTTTCCAGCTTCTTGGAAGTGCCCTCTATTTTAAATCGGGTAGGGCTTAATTGTGTACCATTCTCTGTGGAGATTGAAAGTTCTTCGTTTTTTACTTGAACGTTTATATAAGGATATAAGTTCTCGTCGATCGTGATTCGTAAGGACGCTGATTCTCCTTGCGTATATCCGAAAACGTACGACGGATTTCCCCCACGGCTGAATAGGCTGAACCAACTGTCGCTATACCCCATGGCGGTTGAGCCGACTTTTATCGCTGAATAGTCTCTGACGGAGATTTCTTTCGTGATAATATCCCCATTTCCTTTTACTTTCTTCGCCTCGATAGGCATTGCGCAAAAAGCGATCAACGCAAATAAGGCCATCATTCTTGTTCTCATATGAAGTGTAATTAATTTATACTCTTTTCTTATAAGACGAATGGATTTGAAAAAACGTTACATCTAAAATGAAAAAAAAGAAGCTATCATTGACTTTTTTTGTGATAGCTTCTTTTTCTTACCCTAATAACAGGGAGGTAGATTAATTACTTTTAGGTTTTTCAACCATATGTTCTACTCTGTCTTTGACGTATTCGACTTGATTTTTACCCGTGTCTACCACGTCCTTTACTTTTTTCTTCGCCTTATCTGTAAGACCGTGGAGTTCGTTCTCCAGACATTCGAACTGTCCTTGATCTTCCATCCTGCGAAGTACGTAACCAACAACTACACCTACGGCTAAACCGAATAATACATTTTTCATAACTACTACTTTTTATGAGTTAAAACATTATTTTTTGTAATTATGAAACAGCAAGTCAACCGATAAGGTTGGTGTTTATTTGTTATTTTTCAGTAAATCCCTAATCTCGGTAAGTAATTGGATATCCGCAGGGGGAGCGACCGGAGCTTTCGGGGCTTCTTCCTTCTTCTTGCTTAAAGCATTAACGCCTTTGACAAGTAAAAAGACGGCGAAAGCAATGATTATAAAATCCAGTGTCACTTGTATGAAATTTCCGTAGTTAATGGAGACCGCCGGAGAGATCACCTTGTCTCCCTCCATTACAGCGTGCTTCAAGGTGATTTTTAAATCCGTGAAATTGACGCCACCTACAAGTAAACCTACCGCCGGCATGATCAGATCCGCTACGATAGAAGATACGATCTTTCCAAAGGCACCACCGATAATGATACCTACCGCCATGTCCACTACGTTACCTCGCATGGCGAACTGCTTAAACTCTTGTAATATTTTTTTCATAAAACAACGCTTTTTATATTATAACAACAAAATTAGCCATAAGTTGAATATTTTCAATGCTTATAGCGAAATTTGAAGAAATTATTTTTGATTTTCATGTTTTTGTTTGACCCATTTGAGCATTGATGTGTTATATCCTCTTTCTTTGGCCTTAGTCAATAAAAAGAGAATAGCCTCTTCTGGGAGTGTAGGCGTACGACTAAGTAGCCATAAATAGTCTGAGGTATTACTGCCTACGAGAGCGTATGAGTAATTATCCTCGTCAATTTCCATAATGTTGTACTCGGCGTAGAACCGCATAAAGAAACACACTTTTAATTTACTAGGACACGTAGGATCTGTTATTTTGGCTATACCTTTCGCTCGTTTGAAGGAACCGGAAAAATTACCCCAATATCCGCTGTTAACAACTTCTATATCTCCATTCGGGAGAAATGAGTATTCCACGGTAGCCCCTACGAGATTATGCTCAAAGCGATGATCAAAGCGTGCTATTTCAAACCATTTCCCCATATAGCGGTGTAAATCCAAAGTCTGGACGGTTTCTTTGTTTATAATGTGTTGAGTGCAAGATAAATTACACTGCATTATAAGACAGATGAGGCCTATTAGTTTAAATCGCATAGGTTTTTATTTTTATCTCATAATAAACATAGAGAGCCTCTAAAAAGTTTGAAAACGTTCATATTTTAGGATTTTTATTTTTTCGACAAT
>OGDA01001139.1_pt1 | contig 10003 bp, 8 predicted proteins | sample 1570281 | NCBI WGS metagenome assembly OGDA01 (sample SAMEA2582184, study PRJEB24529) | metagenome
TAAGGTAGCGAAATTCCTTGTCAGGTAAGTCCTGCCCCGTGCCGGGCGCCAACCTCACCAGCTACGGCACTGTGCGCGACATCGGGAAATGGCCCGAACGCGACCGGCGCACCGTCAAACGCGACCGGATCAACTTCGAGGAGGACAACCCCTATCTGGCCGGAGGAATGATCGATGCGGTCAATACCCTCAACTCGCTGGCGGAAGCGCACCCCGACGCGGAGAGTTATGTCCACAACCACGCCCTGATCCGCTCCACGCAACTGCAAAGGGGCCTGAAGCTCTACAATAAGGCGATCGTCGCCTCGCTCGGCGCGATGCTCCGAAACGGCGAACCGGGTCGTGCGGACGGCACGGGCCGCTGGAACGATGTGGCGGGGGGATAGCAGGCCGTAACTCCCCGATACATCTCACGTATCGTATGGATATCTTTATCCACATCACCTGTCGGATAAAAAACACCCTTCGTACCCACCTCTTTCTTTCCATAATCAAAATAAGCCACCACGATCGGCACGTTCGCTTTCAAAGCGATAAAATAGAATCCTTTTTTCCAGTCCTTGGCCCGCTTCCGGGTACCTTCCGGTGTGACGGCCAATTGAAACCGCTCACTGGTCTTGAAACGTTCCACCATCTGATCGGTCACCGACGTACGTTTACCACGATCCACCGGAACACCTCCCAGCCAGTTAAACAGCAAATTAAAAGGGAAAAAGAACCACTCTTTCTTAATAAGGAAACCAGCGTTACACCCGATCGAGGTATAAAAAAGTTTCCCTACAATAAAATCCCAGTTACTGGTATGCGGAGCCACACATACGATACATTTCGGCAAATCCACGCCATCCACCGGGCCCAGCTTCCACCCCGCCATACGGAGTATCGCCTTACTAATTGCCTTCTTCATGCCTATTTGTCCTTGCTCAACTCTCCTATCTCGTCGGCGATAGCGTTAACCTCGTTTTGCAAGTCCTCTCTTAATTTGCGATAATAATTCCGTACGAGAGCCTTGTTATCCTTGCCGTCGGGGTGTCCGGCACGAACGATATAACTATCTTGCATATCTAGGATACGAGCCATCAAAGCATCTGCTTTCTCTTGATTTACTCCGGGTATATACAATTTGCAAACCAGCGCTTCCGTGAACAATTCACCAGCCACGTAGCTGATCTCTTTCTTTAAAATTCTTCTTTTAGCCATAATTATTTCATATTTAATTATCCACAAATATAGAACATATGTTATTAAATACCGAGGAAAGGCCAAGAAAAAACATAAAATGAATTATCTTTGCAGCGGTGAAATCATTGATTATAAACAAATCAAATATGAACGAAATGATAAAGACGCCAGAGTTTCTCTTTGAAAGCAGCTGGGAAGTCTGTAATAAAGTGGGAGGTATTTATACCGTACTATCGACTAAAGCTCATACGCTTCAACAAATTTTTAACGACAAAGTAATATTCATCGGTCCGGATGTGTGGGCAAACACAACCGCTCCCGATTTTACGGAAGACGCATCTTTGTTTGAGGATTGGAGAAAGCACGCCGAGGCAGTAGATCACTTGAAAGTTAAGGTTGGTCGCTGGAACGTACCGGGTATCCCCCCTGTTATACTGGTAGATTTCAAATCCTACTTCAGTGAACGAGACGCCTTTTTCTATTCTATGTGGGAAAATTTCCGAGTTGACTCCATCCACGCCTACGGCGATTACGATGAGTCTTGTATCTTCGCATATGCGGTCGGTAAGGTAATAGAGAGTTTCTATCACTTCTACAAACTGGAAAACAAGAAAGTCGCCGCCCTATTCAACGAATGGATGTTGGCGATGGGAGCGCTTTACATTCAAAAGCAAATCCCTGCCATAGCGACACTTTTCACGACGCATGCCACATCGATCGGACGCTCTATCGCCGGTAACAACAAAGCGTTATACGCTTATATGGACGGTTACAACGGCGATCAGATGGCTAAGGAGCTAAACATGGAGGCCAAGCATTCCGTAGAGAAGCAGGCCGCCCATTACGTGGATTGCTTCACGACCGTAAGCGATATCACGGCCCGTGAATGTAAACAGTTATTGGATAAGGCACCGGATATCGTTACCCCGAACGGCTTTGAGCCCAACTTCGTACCCGAGGGTAAGGAATACGCTAAAAAGCGGAAGGAGGCACGTCGTACATTAATTAATGTAGCAGAGAAATTATTGGGCTGCTCTATCGACCCGAACGCTTTGCTGGTTTCCACCAGTGGCCGCTATGAATACAGAAATAAAGGTATCGATGTCTTCATCGAGGCGATGAACCGTGTACGTACGTCCGGACGCCTGCAGCGTGAGGTCGTCGCCTTTATCATGGTACCGGCTTGGGTACGTGCCGCCCGTGCGGATTTAAAAGAGGCGATCGAGCAGGACATAAAGACGACCTCTCCGCTTCAAATCCCTTTCATTACGCACTGGTTGCATAATATGCCAGAAGATAAGGTCTTGAATTATATCAACCACGCCGGCTTCACGAACGCAGCATCCGAAAAACTAAAGATCATATTCGTTCCTTGTTATTTGGACGGTAAAGGAGGTATTTTCAATAAGAACTATTATGATATGCTGATAGGGATGGACGCTACCGTATATCCTTCCTACTACGAGCCGTGGGGATATACCCCGCTGGAAAGTATCGCTTTCGGTATACCGACGATCACGACCAATCTGGCCGGTTTCGGTATGTGGGCGAAGAAAACGGTATCCGGAGATAACCTTAGCGAAGGCGTAGAGGTTATTAATCGTACGGATTTCAATTATTTTGAGGTAGCGGACGCTATCATGAACTCCATCCTGGCTCTCAGCCAAAAGGATGCTACGGACATCGAGGAAATCAAACAGCGTTGTTTCGATCTCGCTCGAAAAGCTGAATGGAGCAAGTTTATCGACTATTATCTGACCGCATTCGATATCGCCATGAGGCATGCCGAGGAAAGAAATAGTTAAATATTGCTCATAATTAATAAGATAATGCTATCTTTGCACTCGTTTTTAGACAAACACTTTAAACTTCACGATAATGAAAATTAAGGCGAATAACGCAAACAGTCCTATTTGGAAGGACGTCTACTCACATTCCAAGCTTCCACAACAGTTGGAACCACTTAATGAGATCGCTACGAATCTTTGGTGGGTATGGAATCATGAAGGCGCTAAACTATTTGGCAAGATCGACAAACAACTTTGGAAATCCACAGAAGGTAACCCTGTACAGCTATTACAAAGCCTTTCACACAAACGTATGGAAGAGATCTTAGCAGATAAGGAGTTAATGGCTGAAATCCAAAAGGTATACGCTGATTTCAAAGCTTATATCAATGTAAACCCCGACAAGACACAACCGTCTGTAGCCTACTTCAGCATGGAGTACGGTTTGACCAATGTATTAAAGATTTACTCAGGTGGTCTGGGAGTATTAGCCGGTGACTACTTGAAAGAGGCCAGCGATAGCAATATCGATTTATGTGCCGTAGGTTTCTTGTATCGTTACGGATATTTCACACAGACTTTGTCCATGGACGGTCAGCAGATCGCCAATTACGAGCCGCAAAATTTCAACGCCCTGCCGTTGACTCAGGTATTGCAGTCGAACGGAGAGCCAATGGTATTGGAAGTTCCTTATCCGGGCAGAACCGTTTACGCTCATATCTGGAAAGTTAGCGTAGGTCGTGTACCTTTGTACTTAATGGATACGGATATACCTCAGAACAGCGAATGGGATCGTTCCATCACGCACCAATTATATGGTGGCGACTGGGAGAACCGTATGAAACAAGAGTATTTGTTGGGTATCGGTGGTATCATGATGCTGAACAAGTTAGGTATCAAGAAACAGATTTATCACTGCAACGAGGGACACGCCGCTTTGATCAACGCTCAGCGTTTGGTAGACTATATCCAGAACGACGGCCTTTCATTCAACCAAGCGTTGGAGGTAGTTCGTGCTTCCGCCCTCTATACGGTACACACTCCGGTTCCTGCAGGTCACGATTACTTTGACGAGGGTTTGTTCGGACGTTATATGGGTGAGTTCCCCGGCAAGTTAGGCATTAGCTGGCAAGACTTCATCGATATGGGACGTGAGAACCCGGGCTCTAACGAGAAATTCTCCATGAGCGTATTCGCCTTGAACACTTGCCAAGAGGCTAACGGCGTAAGCTGGTTGCACGGTAAGGTTTCTCAGCGTATGTTCGCCCCGGTTTGGAAAGGTTACTTCCCGGATGAACTGCACGTTGGTTATGTAACGAACGGTGTACACATGCCGACTTGGGCCGCTACGGAGATGAAGAAATTCTATGCGGATAAATTAGGCACGAAGCTTTTCGAGGATCAATCAAATCGCAAATGTTGGGAAGGAATCCAGAATGTATCCGACGAGGAAATCTGGAATCTCCGTATGACCTTGAAGAATAAATTGATTGATTACATCCGTGTTCAATATAAAGATAGCTGGTTGAAGAACCAAGGTGATCCTTCTAAGGTAGTTTCCATCCTTGAGAAGATCAATCCGAATGCCTTGTTGATTGGTTTCGGTCGTCGTTTCGCTACTTACAAGCGTGCGCACTTGTTGTTCACGGACTTAGACCGTTTGGCTAAGATCGTTAACAATGAGAAATTCCCGATTCAGTTCGTATTCACCGGTAAGGCTCACCCGGCTGATGGTGGTGGTCAAGGTTTGATCAAACACATCGTAGAGATCTCTCGCCGTCCGGAGTTCTTAGGAAAGATCATCTTCTTGGAGAACTACGATATGCGTTTGGCCCGTCGTTTGATTTCTGGTGTAGACGTATGGTTGAACACGCCGACTCGTCCGTTAGAGGCTTCCGGTACTTCCGGTGAGAAAGCCGAGATGAACGGTGTATTGAACTTCTCCGTTCTTGACGGTTGGTGGTATGAGGGTTACGTAGAAGGCGCAGGTTGGGCATTGACCGACAAGCGTACTTATGAGAACCAGCAATACCAAGACCAATTGGATGCGGCTACGATCTACCATTGCTTGGAAACTGAGATCATCCCGACTTACTACGCTAAGAACAGCAAGGGTTACTCTCCGGACTGGATCCAATATATCAAGAACTCTATCGCCAAGATCGCTCCGGATTATACGATGAAACGTATGTTGGACGATTATGAGGATCGTTTCTATCACAAATTGGCTACTCGTTCCGCTCATATTTCCGCTAACAACTACGAGATCGCTAAGCAATTAGCTGCTTGGAAAGAGGAAGTTGCGCAACATTGGGATAGCTTCCAAGTGGAATCTTTCACTTGCGACCAAGATTTGACGGTGAACGGCCCGGTTGTAGGAAAAGAATACAACTTCAATTTGGTAATCGACCGTCATGAACTACAAGGTATGTTAGGTGCTGAAATGGTTGTCATGAAGGAAGATCCGGAGAAACACACGCTGTCGCCAATCAATACCGCTCAGTTCGAGTTGATGAAGGAAGAAGGCTCCAAGTTATTCTTCAAGTTAACGACCACTCCTTCCGAGGCTGGTAACCATAAGATGGGCTTCCGTGTATATCCTGTAAACAAGGAGTTGCCTCACCGTATGGACTTCGCTTATGTACGTTGGATTCAGTTATAATCGGCAACAAGTAAAACAAATAATCAAGAAAGAGGGTGCGTCATGCACCCTCTTTTTTTATGCCATACCCAGCTATGCTTTACAGCGACAAAAACCTATGGTTATGAGCCGTAAAGCATAGGTTCATATAGTCCGTGAATACCCATGAATCAAAAAAAGGAAGCCGCACGACAGCAGCTTCCTTTTTCAATAGGATACGAATATTTTCAAGCTTAGAAAGCGTAGTCCAAACTTAATCCGAACACCTTGTTGGTGCGGCTATACACATTCTGCCCAGGAAGTCCCGTGCCGCAGTAGTTATCCATCTTCTTGGTATAATCGTGGTAAGTTGTCCACATATATCCCACGTTCAAAGCCATTTTTTCGCTCAACATCACTTTAGCACCAAAGCCCAGCGAATAAGAATCGCAGGAGAAACTAACATCACTTTGGAAATTATCAGACAAACCATAATCTGTAATTTGAGCGCCACCGCTAATGGTCAATCTCTTGACAACATCCCACTCTATACCAAACAGATACTCATTCGTACCTCTTTCCAGTTCCTTCTGCTTTCCACCGGCCATTCCCGCCTTCTTGTCATCGAAGAAGTGATACTCAACAGAAGCCTTCAACATGGGCAAAAACCGATAAGAAGCTGCCACCGAAAGCATGGAAGGAATATCGTTCGGCGTATTTACACCATGCTTATAAGGGCCAACCAAATCTTCCGCACTGTCGGGATAATCCAACTTCTTGGTATTGTTTTCGATGTTCAAGTTCGTCTTAAACTCATATTTAGCTCCGAAATTGAATTTACCATATTTGACATCGACACCCAAAACCGGTGTCAACCCCCAACCTGTCTGGTCGCAATCCAAAGCCAGGTTCATTAAATCCGCTCCACCAAAATTCTGTTTTAATTTTGCATCCAGATACCCGTCATAGTTTCCTGAGAAATAGTTCATCCGGCCACCGGCAAAGGCAGAAAGCCAATCCGTGATCTTGTATGATAGGCCAAGTTGTAGGGAATAAATATACTGTTTTCCGTCCATCGCACTGTTAATAGTATACATATCCGGCGTGACGATGGGACTTTGACCGCCAGTCTTTATATATTTCGCTACACTTTCCTTGAAGATACCGGCCATAGCAGCCGATTCGAACATTGGCAGGCCATCGTCAAACGAAGCCTTACCACCTCCACCCGTAATGGCAAAGAAACCGGAGATCGTCCAATCACCTTTTTTGTAAGCCGCAAAAACACTCGGAATCACGGGAGCGGCTGCCTTTCCTTTGTAATACTTTTTATAGGGAACGTCGCTCACTGTCGGCACCTTATTCACTGGGTCGAAACCATTGTATGTACTGAAAGAGGCATCGATATCCCGGGTCTGGAAAGCACTTTGGATACTCACACCAACGCGGAAACCGTCTGTCGGCAAAAAAGAAAGACCCGCCGGGTTTGACAAAGCGCCGTCTATATCAATTGCAGCACCTCGCGAAAGTGACCTTAAAAAGGCTGCATGCTGATTCGTATTCGTCAAATATCCACCAGCGAAAGAAACCAAAGGCATCATCATCAATGCCGCACCTAATACTACTTTTTTCTTCATGTTTTACTTTTCTTGATTACAAAACGGTCGCAAAGATAAATACTTTTTTCAAACACTGCACACTTTTAATAAAAATGTGCCGCACAAAACAGCAAATACTGTGCAAACACATAAGACTAATTAACAATAGAAGAGCCGCAAAGGTAGTAACGTGAAATCAGGTATTAGTTATAATCAAAAAGAATCATCCTAATCAGAAAAGGATATATACAGCAAGTACTAAAGAAGATATACTTACTTTACCAAAAAAGATATACTACAAGTGCCAAGTAAGTATAACTTCTATTTTTCCGAAATAAATCGTATATTTGTCTCTATAACTTAATTCTTTAAACCGTATAGATAAAATGAAAAGACTAGCATTACTCGCGGCTCTCTTACTGCCTCTATCCATGGCTTTCGCCCAACAGAACGTAGGATTCAAGACCGATAAGGCAGAACCTCTCGTGATCAACCCAGACAATAGCGTCACTTTCTATGTAGAAGCCCCAAAGGCGAAGTCCGTGTCCGTAAAAGGAGACTGGGAAGCCAACGAGGGCAATGGCCAGATGACGAAAGGGAAAAACGGAATATGGAGCTATACGACTCCCCCACTGTCATCCGAAATGTACACCTATCGTTTAAATATTGATGGTATTTATAACATCGCCCCAAACAACCCATTATCTTGCCGTGACGTAGTTGAGGATGAGCGCCATGCGGATGAAGCGGCCGTTGCGGACCTGCTTGAAGTAGCAGGCGCGGGGATCGTCGTCCACGGCGACGGAGATCTCGTTCACGCGCGGCAGCGGGTGCAGGATGCAGAGATCCTTCTTGGCGCTGCGCAGCTTCTCCGGGGTGAGGATGTAGCTGTCCTTCAGACGGAGGTAGTCTTCCTCGTTGAAGAAGCGCTCGCGCTGAACGCGGGTCATGTAGAGAATGTCGAGCTCGGGCATGACGGACTCGAGATCGGTCGTCTGCTCGTAGGGGATGTTGTTCTTCTTGAGCGCCTCGTTCTTCACGTAGCTGGGAAGCTTGAGCTCCTCGGGGGAGATGAGAACGATCTTGATGCCGGTGTAGCGGCTCAGGGCGCTGATGAGGGAGTGGACGGTGCGGCCGAACTTGAGGTCGCCGCAGAAGCCGACGGTCAGGTCATTGAAGCGGCCCTTTTCGCGGTTGATGGTGAGAAGGTCGGTCAGCGTCTGGGTGGGGTGGTTGTGACCGCCGTCGCCCGCGTTGATGACGGGGACCTCAGAGTGCATGGAGGCGACCAGCGGCGCGCCCTCCTTGGGGTGACGCATGGCGATGATGTCAGCATAGCAGCTGACAGTGCGCACCGTGTCGGAAACGCTCTCGCCCTTGGCGGCGGAAGAGCTGCTTGCGGACGAGAAGCCCAGCACCTTGCCGCCAAGACCGAGCATCGCGGACTCAAAGCTCAGGCGCGTGCGGGTAGAGGGCTCAAAGAAGAGCGTTGCGAGGATCTTGCCGTCGCACTTGTGTGCGTAGGCGTCGGGGTGGTCGATGATGTCGTTGGCCGTGGCGACCATATCGTCGATCTCCTGGGTGGTCAGCTGCAAAATGTCGATCAAATGCTCCATGTTAGTTCTTTCCTCCGATCCAAGATTCATCCGACGGGTTGTTGCGAAACTGAATGAGCCGCGCAACGTCCTCGGGGTGGATGTAATTTTGCTTCGCCGCTACGTCGGCGATGACGTCAAAGTTGGTCAGGCTGTGGTTCTTCACGTTGGCGGCGGCAAGGCGGTCAAGCCCCTTCTGCATCCCATAGGTGAAGATGCTCGCAATGCCCAGCACCTCCGCGCCCGCTTCACGCAGGACGTTCACAACGTCCAGAACGCTTCCGCCGGTGGAGATGAGGTCCTCGATGACGACGACCTTCTGGCCCGGCTCAAGGCGGCCCTCAATCTGGTTCTGGCGGCCGTGGTCCTTGCCGGACGAGCGCACATAGCCCATGGGCAGACCCATCATGTGGCCGACGATGGCAGCGTGGGCGATGCCCGCCGTGCTCGTGCCCATCAGTACCTCCACATCGGGATAGTCGGCGCGAATGATCTCACACAGCGCACTTTCCACCTGCGTGCGCACCTCAGGTGCGGTCAGGATCAGGCGGTTGTCGCAGTAAACGGGACTCTTGATGCCGCTGGCCCAGGTGAAGGGCTCGTTCGGGCGAAAGAATACCGCACGGATGGAGAGCAATCCCTCCGCAATGCTGCGTTCCAAATGCTCCATTTCTATCTCTTCTCCTTTCAAAATGTCAGTTTGTTGACAGAATTAGCGTTTCCAATGCCTCCGGGGTTTCGGCGATCTGGTCGGCGCCGGCGGCGGTGAGCTCTTCGCGGCTGCCGTAGCCGTAGAGCACGCCGATCACGTCGAGCCCCGCAAGATGCGCGCCGATGACGTCATGCTCGCGGTCGCCGACCATGACGGCGCGGGAAAGATCGTTGCAGCCTGCCGCCTTGAGCGCGGCCTTGACGACGCTCACCTTTTTGCCCGCTTCCTTGTCGCCCGCGGGCGCGCCGCAGATGGCGTCAAAGTAGGGGGCAAGACCGAAATGCTCCAGAATGCGCTCTGCCATGGTGTCGAGCTTCGATGCGGCGACGAAAAGACGCTTGCCCTCGCTCTTGAGATGCGCGAGCAGCGCGGGGATGCCGGGGTAGGGGGCGTTGTCGAGCCAGCCGTCTTTCTGGTAGTATTCGCGGAATTTCGCGACCGCGGCATCGACATTCTCCGCGCTCACAAAACGTGCGAAGGTCTCGCTGAGCGGCGGGCCGACGAAGAAC
>OGDA01001144.1_pt1 | contig 9982 bp, 4 predicted proteins | sample 1570281 | NCBI WGS metagenome assembly OGDA01 (sample SAMEA2582184, study PRJEB24529) | metagenome
GGTCTGTAGATATCAGCACAGCGCAACTGCCATTACGGAACTTGTAAAGCGCACGTTCGCGGTCGGGTTGCTCCATACCGCCATGAAACATGTCGCAAGGGAACTTCCTGGCTTTCAGGTACCCAACAACACGCTCCACGCTTTCACGATAATTGCAGAATACCAAGGTGGAATGATAGCCGAGGGTACAAAGCAGGTTATAGAGGGTTTCCAGTTTGTCCTTCTCCGGAGAAACAACCTTGTGCAGCCGCAGACGCGGAGCAAGGGCTTCCGGAGCAAGAAAATCAAGCTTCATGAACCGGGAGCCGGAAGAGGGGGTATCACCTCCTACTCCGGCAAATTGCGGTATTTCCTCTGCATCGGTGGCCGAGAGAAGCACACGCTTTTTCAGTGAAGGAAGCTGCCCGATAACCTCTGCCATCTCGTCATGGAAGCCGAACTCAAGACACTTGTCAAATTCATCTATCACCAGAGTGACGACAGTGGCGGCATTGAAATTTTCTTTCCTCAAATGGTCGCTCATACGTCCCGGAGTACCGATAATGACGGTGGGATGAATGCCTTTCATTGTCCGGTGTTCTTCCATGGCAGGGCGTCCGCCATAGCAGCTCATAGCTTTGAAAGGAGTTCCCATGGACTTGAACACAGTTTCTATCTGCAAAGCCAATTCGCGTGAAGGTACTAGTACAAGAGCCTGCACACCTTGTATATCCGCTTTCAAGGTCTGTACCAGCGGAAGGAGAAAAGCCAGTGTCTTACCCGAACCGGTAGGCGAAAGAAGCACTAAATCTTGGGCTGATTGATAGGCTTCCTTAGCAGCCTCCTGCATCGGAGTAAGTTCTTGTATCTTCAAATTATGAAGTATATCCGAAAGTTCCATGAATATCTCTTTTTTAATCAATATGCAAAGATACGGATAAGAAGTCAGTTTCCATCAAAACAAAAACAGCTTTTAAGAAAGCTACCTAAATCATGACATGCCCGTCATACTAAAAAGGGAGACTCTCCTTATAGTTTCTGAAGCTTTTACCAAGCCCAATCGTCAGCACTATAAGTAGCTTCTACAGTCTTCTCTATCTCATTAGGCAGGTTACAGAAGAAGTCGATACCGGTTTCGTACTCCAAATTTTTAATAGAAACGGCATAAACCATAAATTCATCTTTTCCAGGTTTTTCTGGCAATAATTCAGAATGAGGGACTAAAAAAGCGATAGTATGATAAACCCCTGCCTTCTCGCTCAACAGAGCCATGTAATAATAGCTGGGGCAAATGAGTCCGCCAAGTGTCAGCCCGTCGGCATTGGTGGTGGGATAAAGCCCGTCATTGGCTTTCTTCACACCTGTGAAATTGGTAAGCAAACGGTCAGTAGTACCACCTTTCACGACATAAAGTTTGTCGTATGTGCCATTGATGGTGGAACGTCCCCAAGTCTGCACCTGCTTCTCAAGAGCCGCCCAATACTTTTGATTGAAACTCCCTATCTGTGGCGAGATATTACTGTAGTAGAAGGTCTGCTTATTGGCACTTTTACTGTACACGCGGTCTTCGCTGGCACAAAGATGCCCCTTGTCGTACCCATCGCTCTTATGCATGGATTCAGTCACCTCCACGCTGTTGTCAATATTGGGGTCGTCTTGATTCCACTCGTTGGCACGCTTCACGTTGTCTTGCGCAGTAATCGGGTCGAAACTGAATGCCACCCAAGCCGAATGCTTCTTGGAAGCGATGTATTCCAAAGAGAAATTGAGTACCTGCCCGGCACCTTCCTCATCAGACACGCCTGCATAGTATTCAATATATTGATTGGTTGCATTGAGAGCTGGGATTTCAAGATTGTCTGCTTTATTGTTATCAGCAATATTGGCATTTTTCACATCTATATCCTCAGAAGCCACATACTCTATGCCCACTTCATTACCGTGAATATAGGCCACGCGGAGCTTGCCCATCTGATAATGATTGTAGCGGTTGAAACGCACCCAATAGCACGTAGAGGGTTTCACCTCAACGCTTTCGCTGAAAGCATCGGCAGACGGGACGGCAGTAAGCCCTTCCAGCGACTCACTATTAACAGGAGCAAATGCGTAATTACGCCCGGTAAAAGCTTTGGACTGGATATAGAAAGGGGTGCCGATAGCCTTGGGCTTATACACGTTGAAACCATTGTCGCTCGACTCATAGCCCTTCATCACGTAAGTATCCGAACCCTGCTCGGTAGGTATTATCTCGGGAATGAGCGAAGCCTCTGAAGAATCATCACATCCAGCCAGCCAAATTCCGACCAGCAAAAGAAATAAGTAAGACAGTTTTTTCATCTATGTTTCTAAATTTGATTTTACGATACTAAGAATGCAAATGTGGTAATGGACAGTAAAGTCCATTACCACATTGTCTATTGCACAACCTCAGGAATTATTCCTTCACCACAAAGTTACTCATGTAGAATGTAGGAGCAAATCCAGGATCAGTATTACTTGCATAACGGAATGCCACATATACTTTCTTGCCCACATAGTCGGCCATGGAAGTACGCATTTCGATCTCTTTAGAGCTTGTAGGCCACTCGAACGACAACGGATCACTCCAAGCCGCTCCCTGCAATGCTGCAATCTTCTCTTCCTCAGTAGCAGTAGAAGCCGCAGGGATATAATTTTCGGACACATGTACAGACACTGCGTTCTCAATTTTGCCTCCATACAAATAGTCTGCCGAAGCAGTGAATACCATCTGTGGGGCAATAGCTTCGGTAAGATCTACCTCACCGGTTACAAGCCATGCCTCCGTATCGCGGTTACGCTGATAATAACCGCTTGCCTTGATACGGGTATAACCTGCACCTGCACTCCATACATAATTCATGCCATCAAGCTTCACATTCACAATCTGGGCATCGTTATGAAGTTCACCAGCAAAGTCATTGCTATAATACTCTTTTGCTTCCATCCATTTGCCGTCAGTCTTCAGGAATGCCATTTCAGCAGTTTCCGTTTCGGTATTCTTCTTCACCCATGCAGTGCCATCGAAGCCATATTCATCGGCCATCACATCATACTCCTTATTTCCGAAATAAACTACTGCCTTGACATCCCCGCTCTGTGCGTAAGGGAATGCATTCTTCAGATAAACGGGCAATACGGCATCAGCATCGCTCAAATAGTCCGAACCGGTAGAAACATAATCGGCAGGTTGCATCACACGGATACCGATACTTGCGCTTTCTTCGTAGGCAATCCAAGCCGAACCGTCATACTGGTAGAGAGCAGAAGCATTTGGCTTCACGTCTGATGCACGGGTAACGGCACGAGCAGGCATTTCAGCTTCTGATTCAGGAATCTCCTTATAAATATCCACACCCTCATAATACCCTGATACGGTACTTGTAAGTGACATATTCTTAAACTCTACAGTAGGCGCACACTCTGTAGTACTCTTATAACGGAAAGCAATGGCTATCTTCTTGCCCTCGTAAGCACTCAGGTCAATATCACCGGAATTTACATAATTCCAATTCTTGCCTTCCGGCCATTGAGGTACATTCAGAGCCTTCCATTCAGCAGTAGCCACATCATCCACATAATCTTCCGAAGCCAGCAATTCAATAAAATCAGCACGATTGTTACCATTCAAGAAATTAATGGCAATATCTACCTTAAGAAGAGGAGCCTTCGCTTTTGCTAAATCTATAATAGGAGAAACCACCCATGCTTCCGATTCAAAATCGCTATCTCCTACATGAGCACTACCCTTCCAACCATATTTACCATCCACCTTCCATACATTAGTTAACGTGCCGGTAAGTTTCACATTTTGAGTAGTGAAACCGCCCTCGTTTCCATTGAACGACTCATTCATATAAATGCCCAACGTAGCATTCGGATAAGAACCGTATGAATAAGAGTTTCCTTTTTCATAGAAATTCAGCTTGATGATTTTGTCCTTTTCCACATTTTTTACATCAAATGCCTTACGGTCATAGTTGTAAGCAAAGCTCCAATCCCCACCCTCGGGTATGGAAGTACTGATGTTGAAACTGTTAAACGTACCACTCTGATAGATGAACTTGCCATCCGGACGTTGCATAGTGAAACCTTTTTCCGTAGGAGTAAGTGTCATGATATGATTGGACACATCGCTGGTGATGAAACCATCCGCAATCTCTACCGGTTCACCCTCCATATAACCATACGTCTTATCCGGGTCTTTGAACTGACCGAAAGGAATCCAAGTATTGTCCTTCGTCGGAGCCACAATGACATAATTACCTCCTTCGGCATCAATAGAAGTTACTTTCTGGTATACCATTTTCACTGCACCGCCGCCTGTACTGGGCTCGGTCTCCGACCAAGCGTAATTCACTTGGCACACATCTCCCGTCTTCGGGTTCTTGATACCTTCCTTCAACAAAGCAGGAAGCTTCTTCAACGTAGAAGGGGTGAGATATTTCACTACCATGCTTTCCCCCCATACTGTAGCGTAATTGTCAGAAGTAAGATCGAAAGTCTGAGCTTCGTTTATCTTCGAGAGATATTCAGGTTGCTCCTTGCCGATATTGTACTGCACCAGCACCTTGGAACCATCTGACAGATATGCGTAGAGCGAATCGACAAATGCAGGCAGATAATCTTCAGGAGCTACCATATCAGTAAACATCTTGGTTTTACCCAGCTGGTTCAATGCCGTAAGATAAGTCTGCCCCTCGGGATCCTTGGCGAGAGCTATCCCTTGGTTCTTCGGCATAGAAGCTATTTTGCCATAATGGGCATCAGCCAATACGAGGGTATCGGTACTGACATCCGTGATGGTTTCTTTTTCATCAAATCCGGGGAAATTATCCTCGTTATAATCGCAGGCCCCGAGTGCAAACAGCGAAGCCAATGCGGTTCCTAATAATATATGTTTTTTCATAAATATGTTCGCTTAGAAATTCAACTTCAATCTTACAGTATAAGTACGTCCCCAACCATAGATAACACGTGTGGCCGTCTCCCAGTCATGGTTACTTCCATCGCGTGCATCGGCTATGTACTCTTGGTTGAACAAGTTGTTCACATTGCCGCTCAGTGTAGCACGAATCTTACCGAAGTCAAAGGTATATCCTGCACTTACATCAAATGTGCTCCATGAAGGAATCTCCCAAGGTTTTTCCACCACGTAAGCCTCTTTTTGAGTGGCTTGGCTCGCATCAATGTCATAATCGGCATAATTGCGTGCAAAGAAGTTCCAGTCTGCATTAAGACGCAAGCCTTTCATTGGGCGGAATGTCACTCCCAAAGCAGCTGTAGTCTGAGCAGAACCGCCCACCTGTACATTATCCATTTCAATGGTATACTTGTACTGATCTACATTACTCATATCTGTCACCACTTCACCACGGCTATTCGCCATAATCTGGCCTTCAGTATTCATCATGAAGCCTTTCGCTGTCCCATTCCAGCGCCAGTCTCCCCAAGAGAACATACCGTTAACTTCCATCCAGCGGAAAGGCTTGGCAATAAAGTCAAGCTCTATACCCATGTGGTTAGCCTGCGCACCGGTCATGTTCATTGTCCAACGCTGGGAAGCCCCGTTTACGTCTTCATAGGATCCGGTATCATATAAAGCCTTGTCTTTCCACATAGTATAATAGGCGTTTACATTGGCTGAAAAATACTGGCTACGATATCCATAACCTAATTCGAAAGAGTAAACTTTCTCATTCTTAGCATCAGGATTACGCTCATGTGAACTCTGAGAATTGATGAAGGTATTATCAAAAATAGGAGCACGGCTGATAAATCCGGTATTGAAGAATACGTTATTGTAATCATCAAGGTTGTAATTCAAACCAGCTTTCACATTGCCTCCCAAATAATGCTTCTTCGAAGACAGCTGTTTGTCACCACTATAATAAAAACGGTCTTTACGCCAATAACTGGTATTTGTAAGACCACCTGAAACAAATGCACTCACTTTATCTTTATTATACTCCAATTGGGCAAAACCACCTTCGTACATCACAAAACCGTCGTAGTCACGACGAATCACATCTCCTACTCCCAACTTCTGGTTTACCCAGGAGGTGACTCCACCATTCACACTATTCTCAGCCAATACACTCTTACGGTTATAAGAGTCTACATAATACTGCCCTCCAAAAAGATCGGTAATGACATTCTTGTGCAAACCTTTATAATAGCGGAAGTCAATACCACCATAGAAATCAAAGTAATCACCAAACTTAGTGGTATAAGTAGAAATCAATCCTGTCCAGAAATGGTCGTTCGAGGCTTTGTTCATAATCATCAGCGAACCTTTATAACCGGGCATTCCACTCACATTCACCGGATTAGTATAGTTATCTGCATTAAGCTTATCCACAGCATCATAATCAAAAGTACCATCAGGACAACGGAACTGAGTGTTCACCGTACCATCACTGGCCGTACCGTACCAAGAGCTGGTGTACCCCGTTACCCCCGTACCACTATAGCCCGCACCAGTACCGATAGACATATAAGCTGCTGTACTGAGGCTTGACTTATGGTTGATTTGCCACAAATGATTAAGAGACATCTGGGGCTTATGGTATTCGTTACGTGAAGAGTTCATCACTTGTCCATTGCGATAACCGAAAGTAGAGTTGTAACGATAGGGACTTTCCTCACCCATCCATTGTTTTACACGCTGATACTCCTTGATATTCAAGCCATTTGCCATATTACGCTGATTATGCCACTGAGGTGCTCCAAAAGCTGTAAATGAAAGTTGATGGTTGTCATTGATACGTTTTGCAATACTCATGAACCAAGTGTAGGCCTCGGATTCCGTACCTTGAATATAACCGTCGCGTTTATCTCTGGCACCCAATAAAGTAAAGGCCCAACCATCTTTTGTCAGACCGGAAGAGACACTGAACATCACTTTACTGTAGCCGTCATTACCCATGCCGTAAGAGATGAAGCCGCCTTTCTTGGCATCAGTAGTCTTGGTTATAATGTTTTGTGAGCCACCTACTGAAGGAGTTGACACCTTGCTGGCACCAAGTCCACGTTGTACCTGAATACTGCTGGCCACATCAATCAAACCACCCCAGTTACTCATGTATACTTTCTGGTTTTCCATTCCGTTCATGGGTACACCGTTAATCATCATAGCCACATATTCTGACTTAAAACCACGAATCTTTATGTTGGAATCACCAAAGCCACCTCCCTCATTAGAAGCATAAACACCCGGAGTAGATTTCAAGATTTGCGGTAACTCCTGAGAACCTATCTTATCTTCAATAAATACGGGGTCGACAGTAGATACTGCAACCGGAGTCTTGCGTGCCACAGCAATAGACGATGTAATCACTACGTCCTTCAGCATCACAGCATCCGGTTCCATTGGGATAGCACCCAAATCCACAGAAGCGCCCTTCTGCGTAATCTTCTTCTTCTGGTCTTTATAACCCACGTACTTGAATAGTAATGTCGCATTCGAAGCAACGCTTTGCTTGAAATAGCCATCAATGTCGGTCACCGATCCTTGTGTAGTACCTTCCACCATGACGGCGGCACCCACTAACGGTTCACCTGTTTCTGAATCAACAAGCTGACCTCTCACTGTAGTCTGAGCAAATGCAGCGGCACTAAATACCGACAACACTGCAACCAACAGGAATTGAATTAGATGTTTTCTCATAATTCTGTTTTTTGTTAATAGATAGTGTTAATTAAACATTAATTTATGTTTTAAGTCGCAAATATAACTAATAAAAACGAGATTAATGTTATATTTATGTTACATTTTTTGAAGGTAGAAAGGCTTTTTTGAGATATTTTTAAACAAAAAAAGCCCTGCATTCTACAGCAGGGCTTTCGTATTGTCAACAAGTAAAAGAATATACTTTCAAATTCGCACCGAAATCAATCATTCATGAGCTTTCTATAACGTACACGGGTGGGTTCTTCTTTCCCAAGACGTTTCTGTTTATTTTCCTCATATTCTGAATAAGAACCTTCAAAGAAGAACACATTGGAGTCTCCTTCGAAAGCGAGGATATGCGTACAGATACGGTCAAGGAACCAACGGTCGTGACTGATGACCACAGCACATCCGGCAAAGTCCTCCAAACCTTCTTCGAGGGCACGGAGCGTATTCACGTCGATGTCATTGGTGGGCTCGTCCAGCAACAGCACATTACCTTCCTCCTTCAGGCAGAGCGCCAGATGCAAGCGGTTGCGTTCACCACCGGAAAGCACCCCACAGAGCTTTTCCTGGTCGGCACCGGAGAAGTTAAAACGGGACAGATAGGCGCGTGCATTAATGTCGCGCCCTCCCATGCGAATCAGATCGTTTCCGCCGGAAATGACCTGATATACGCTCTTGTTGGGGTCGATATCCTTGTGCTGCTGGTCCACGTAGGCAACCTTTACGGTCTCCCCCACCTCGAATTCGCCTTTGTCTGCCTTTTCCAGTCCCATGATAAGACGGAAAAGCGTAGTCTTACCGGCACCGTTAGGGCCGATGATACCCACGATACCGTTGGGTGGAAGCATGAAGTTGAGGTCATCGAACAACAGTTTGTCACCGAACGCCTTTGCCACATGCTTGGCTTCAATCACCTTATTACCCAGACGGGGACCGTTCGGGATAAAGATTTCCAGCTTCTCTTCCTTCTCCTTCACATCCTCGTTCAGCAGCTTGTCATAAGAGTTCAGACGGGCCTTTCGTTTCGACTGACGTGCTTTGGGAGCCATGCGCACCCACTCCAGCTCGCGTTCCAGCGTCTTGCGGCGCTTGCTGGCGGTCTTTTCCTCTTGCTCCATGCGCTTGGTCTTCTGTTCCAGCCAACTGGAGTAGTTACCTTTCCAGGGAATACCTTCGCCACGGTCCAGCTCAAGAATCCAGCCGGCAACGTGGTCGAGGAAGTAACGGTCGTGCGTTACGGCAATCACCGTACCCTCGTACTGCTGCAAGTGTTGTTCCAGCCAGTCGATGGATTCGGCATCAAGGTGGTTGGTGGGCTCGTCAAGAAGAAGCACGTCGGGCTTCTGCAACAATAGGCGGCAAAGGGCCACACGGCGGCGCTCACCACCGGAAAGATGTTCTACGGACTGGTCTTCGGGCGGACAACGGAGGGCGTCCATGGCGCGTTCCAGCTTGCTGTCAAGGTTCCAGGCATCGGTCGCGTCAATGATGTCCTGCAACTCGGCCTGGCGGGAGAAGAGCTTGTCCATCTTGTCCTGGTCCTCATAATATTCGGGCAAGCCAAACTTCTGATTGATTTCCTCGTATTCTGCCAGCGCGTCCACAATGGGCTGCACGCCTTCCATTACAATTTCCTTTACGGTCTTGGTGGGGTCGAGGTACGGTTCCTGGGCCAGATACCCCACAGAATATCCCGGCGAGAACACCACTTCGCCCTGATAGGACTTATCCAATCCGGCGATAATCTTCAGCAGGGTCGATTTACCCGAACCGTTCAGACCGATGATACCGATTTTTGCCCCGTAGAAGAACGAGAGGTAAATGTTCTTCAGTACCTGCTTGTTGTTCTGCTGAATGGTTTTATTCAGCCCAACCATAGAAAAGATAATCTTTTTATCGTCTACTGTTGCCATACAATTATAATAATGTAAAACGTAATTTTGGGCAAATGTACACAAAATCTTCGATATTCATATCCGTCCCACTAAAAACAAAGTATTCTTCCCTACCCTCAAAGCATTCTTCTCCCCTCTCTCATCCACATTAACATCTTTAACAGTTCATCTTAAAAGACATTCCTCTCATTTGCAACAATCTATACTTTTATGGTATAATAATCTATACTATTGCATAGTAATAATCTATATTTAACACTCCATTAAGTATATACTTTTAATATCTCGGTATAACGACCAATATAAGATGCTATAAATAAACATTTTATATTCAATTCTTATCATTTCCCGTCCAACCATAATCCTAAAAGTGCTTTTGCATCCAATCTGCTTAACTTGCTATTTCAACAAC
>OGDA01001145.1_pt1 | contig 9969 bp, 7 predicted proteins | sample 1570281 | NCBI WGS metagenome assembly OGDA01 (sample SAMEA2582184, study PRJEB24529) | metagenome
AAGAAAAATTAAAGAGAAAATCAATCAGTTACCCGGAAGCCAGGTTACCGATAATATGATCGCCGGTGTACAGCGCATCATCGAAAAATATTTTAAAGAAAAAGGATACTACAATATCTCTGTGAAGGTTTTACAGCGGGATGACCCTGAAAGACCGAATTTTGTGTATTTGGATGCGACGGTCGAACGGAAGAATAAAATCAAGATCAGCGATGTGTTTATCACCGGAAACGAAAAAGTGCGTGACAGCAAGCTGAAGGGAGCGATGAAGAAAACCAAAGAAAAGTCGTTGAGGAATTTCTTTAAATCGGCAAAATATATTCAGGAGAGTTATGAAGACGATAAATATAACCTGCTCGATAAATATAACGAACTCGGTTACCGGGATGCCGCTATTATCGCCGACAGCGTTGTACAGGAAAGTCCGAAACGGGTGAAAATCTATATCGACGTCGAAGAAGGAAACAAGTACTATTATAATGATATTACATGGGTTGGAAATACGGTGGTCGATGCCGATAAATTATCCCGATTGTTGAATATTAAGAAAGGTGATGTCTATAATAAGAGCTATTTCGATAAACGTTTGAATTCGGATGAAGATGCTGTAGCCAATTACTTCTATCTGAACAACGGTTACCTGTTTTTCCGGGCGATGCCGGTAGAGACTGTTGTGGGGAACGACTCGATCAATGTCGAGATTCGTATGGTGGAAGGACCACAGGCGACGATCGATCGGGTAATTATCAAAGGAAACGATCGTACTCACGAGCATGTAATCCGGCGTGAATTGTATACTTATCCGGGAGAATTGTTCAGCCGGGAAGATGTTATCCGGAGTGTACGGGAATTGGCTAATCTGGGACATTTCGATCCCGAAAAAATCAATCCGACTCCACTACCGAACCAGGAAGCCGGAACGGTAGACCTGGAATACAAAGTAGAGGAAAAAGCAAATGATAAGATCGAGATCTCCGGAGGTTGGGGGGCCGGTATGATTATCGGTTCTGTCGGATTGACTTTCACCAATTTCTCTATGAGGAATATTTTTAATTGGGAGTCATATCGTCCTTTGCCTCAGGGTGATGGCCAGACTTTGAGTTTGAAAGCACAGACCAATGGAAAATATTATACCTCTTTCAGTGTTTCTTTCCGGGAGCCCTGGCTGGGAGGTAAAAAACCGAATTCATTGAGTGTGTCGGCTTATTATTCCCGTCAGACCGGTTATAGCCGTAGTTATTATAACTCCTATTATGCCGGAAATAGTGCCAAAGACATGTATGATACCGATCAGTTGATGACCACTTTCGGGTTGAGTGCCGGATTGGGACGACGGATTACCTGGCCGGATGATTTCTTTACCTTATATACCGAGGCTTCCTATCAGCGGTATACCTTGAAAAACTGGCCTTATTATATTTTTTCCGAAGGAAATTCGAACAACCTGTCTTTTGCAGTACAATTGAGAAGAAGCTCTATCGATAATCCGTTGTATACCCGTGAAGGTTCCGACTTTACCCTCGGATTGACGTTTACGCCGCCTTATTCCTGGTTTACCGATAAGAATTATGCCAGTCCGAATATTAAAGATAAAGATAAATACCGTTGGATCGAGTTCCACAAATGGAAATTTCAGGGAAAAGTATTTATGCCTCTGGATAAAAATAAAAAATTTGTGTTGTATACAGGGGTACAGTACGGTTACCTCGGTCACTTCGACAAAAACAAGCGTTCGCCGTTCGAAGGATTCGAAATGGGGGGTGACGGTATGTCGGGATATAGCCTTTACGGACGTGAATATATCGGTTTGAGAGGATATGAAAACGGTTCTCTGACAAATGCAGGCTCTAGCTTTATCGCTCCGAATGCTTCCGATGCCAGCTTGTATTCCAAGCTGACCATGGAGTTGCGTTATCCGATTTCGCTGGCACAGTCGGCGACGATCTATGCGCTGGCGTTTATGGAAGCCGGTAACTCATGGTATGAACTGAAAGATTTCGAACCGTTCAACCTGTATCGGTCTGCCGGTGTCGGTCTGCGTGTATTCCTGCCGATGTTCGGGTTGTTAGGTATCGACTGGGGGTATGGATTCGACTCTGTACCGGGACGTCCGGGAGCTGCCGGTTCACAGATCCACTTCGTATTAGGACAGGAATTCTAAAATGGATTTGCGGTTTACGATTTATGATAGGACATTTTAAATTGAAAAACGGATTTATTTTATTATTTTTGTCTTGCATATGGAGTACTGCACAGGCGCAAAGCGGAACACGCTATGCTTTCGCGAATATGGAATATATTTTCAGCTGTATCCCCGATTATGCAAAAGCCCAGCAGGAACTGGACGATTATTCGCAGAAGTTGCAGGCCGATATCGATGCGGTATACGCGGAAATAGCAGAAATGCAATCCAGATATAATGCCGATAAAGTGTTTCTGACTCCTTCGATGCGCGAAGACCGGGAGAAAGAAATTGCAGCGAAAGAGAATAAAGCCCGTTTGTTGCAGCAACAATATTTCGGCACCGACGGTTATCTGTTCGCAAAGCGCGAAGAACTGGTGAAACCTTTGCAGGACGAAGTTTTAGCAGTCATTAAAGATGTCGCTAAAGAAGGAAATTTTGGTATGATTATCGATGTTGCCGCCGATAATTCAGTTGTCTATTTCGACCCGAAACTCGATAAAAGCAATGTCGTAATGCGGGAAGTGGGCTATAGAGTCAAAAAGAAAGAAGAATAAACCGGTCGTCTGAATGAAACAGATCCGGAAGAGTTAGATAATTTAATGATAATATTTATAAACCAGAAAAATGATGAAAAATACCATTAAAGTGTTTGTACTTGTAGCTTTGACATTGGCTGCAATGAGTGTTTCTGCACAGGTAAAACTGGGCCACATTGAAACTCAGAAGTTGATTCAGGCTATGCCGGAATGGACTGCCGCTCAAAAGACTTTCGAAGAGGAACAGAAAAAAGTAAATACAGAGTTGAATGGTTTGAGAGAACAATTCCAGACTAAATTAGCCGAATATTCTGAAAAAATGAAGACTTATTCAGAGGCGATGCGGGCTACAACAGAAGAAGAATTGCAAGGATTGCAGCAAAGAATCCAACGTTTTCAGGAAACGGCTATGGCTCAACTGGAAAAAACACAAAATGATCTGATGCAGCCTGTAATGGAAAAAGCATTGAACGCGATCAAGGAAGTAGGTAAAGAAAATGGGTTTACTTATATCTTCGACATGAATGCCGGTATCCTGTATGCCGCTGAAAATTCACAGGATGTCCTGCCGTTGGTAAAGAAAAAATTAGGATTGCAATAAGGAGTGTAAAAGGATAAAAAGCCGCCTGGGATAGGCGGCTTTTGTCGTTTCTGATTCAAGGATATGGAGCAACACAAAGAGAGTATCGGCGTATTTGATTCCGGCTACGGAGGGCTGACTATTTTAAAAGAAATTGTCAGGAAATTACCGGAGTATAATTATGTGTATCTGGGGGATAATGCCAGGGCCCCTTACGGTGCCCGTTCTTTTGAGGTGGTCTACGAATATACGCGGGAGGCTGTTCATAAACTTTTCGAAATGGGGTGCCGCTTGGTGATCCTGGCTTGTAATACGGCATCGGCAAAGGCGTTGCGGACTATACAGCAAGTGGACTTACCGCAATGGGATCCCGAAAAACGGGTATTGGGGGTTATCCGTCCCAGCGTAGAAGCGCTGAATACCTATTCGCAAAACGGACATGTCGGGATTCTGGCTACCCGGGGAACCGTAGCATCCGGATCTTATCCGATAGAAGTCGGGAAATTATATGGTGAAGAGAGGTTCCGGATTACCCAGCTGGCGTGTCCGATGTGGGTACCGTTAGTTGAAAATAACGAACTGGATGGAGAAGGGGCGATCTATTTCGTCCGGAAATACATTCAGGAACTGTTGGGTACCGATCCTGAAATCGATACGATTATCCTGGGATGTACACATTATCCGTTATTACGGCCGCTGATCGCCCGTTTTGTTCCTTCACGGGTGAAAATTATCGGACAGGGACAAATCGTTGCCGGGAGTCTGGCCGACTATTTGAAACGGCATCCTGAGATCGACCGGAGATTGGGTAAGGACAGCAGGCGAAGTTATTTAACCACTGAAAAAACAGAATTGTTCGATCGGATGGCCGGTTTATTTTTGAAGGAAGAAATTAGTTCACAAAGAATTTTTATGTGTTAAGTTGAAATCTTTTAGCAGTATCTCAATTATTTTTTTATATCTTTGGATAAGATAGGATGCGGCTCGGTAAAATCATCAAACAAGTTTGTTGTTTTTGCTCTTGCCTTTCACTATCTTTGACAAGGTATCGGTTGGAAGATTAAATGTCGTGCAAAACAATTAGTATCGTTGTCGGAGGCAGCTAATATCTATGACAGAACAAGAACAGATTAAAGAAGCTTTTGAAGATTTATTGAAATCGTTACGAAAAGAGACTTCTAAAGAGAACAGACAAAAAATCAAAGAAGCTTTCGAATTTGCCAATGAAGCTCATAAAGGTGTGAAGAGAAGGTCCGGAGAACCTTATATTCTTCATCCTTTGGCTGTTGCTAAAATTGCTGTGAAAGAGATCGGTTTGGGGACGACTTCTGTCATCTCTGCTTTGTTGCATGATGTGGTGGAAGATACCGATTATACAGTTGAAGATATCGCTAATTTATTCGGGCCGAAAGTGGCTTCTATAGTCGATGGCCTGACCAAAATTAGTGGGGTCATGGGATCGGATACCAGCCGGCAGGCCGAGAGTTTCCGAAAGATGATCCTGACGCTGGCCGACGATGTCCGGGTGATCCTGATCAAGATTGCCGACCGTTTGCACAATATGCGTACGCTGGCTTCTATGCCCGAGCATAAGCAAGTGAAGATTGCGAGCGAGACCCTGTATATCTATGCCCCTTTGGCTCACCGCATGGGATTACATGCCATCAAAACCGAGCTCGAAGACCTCAGTATGAAATACGAACATCCCGAAGAATATGAGGTTATCGATAAAAAGATCGAAGCTTACGAGAAACAATTTTCGGCACTCTTTGAAGAATTTATCAAGCCGATACGTAAAAGTCTGAGCGAGAACCACTACGAATATACCATCACCGCCCGTACGAAGAGTGTGTATTCGGTCTGGCTGAAAATGCAGAGACGGAATATCAGTTTCGATGAAATCTACGACCTGCTGGCCGTACGGATTGTGTTTAAACCCAAAGCAGATCAGCCTGAAAAATGGCAGTGCTGGAATATTTATTCTTTGATTACAGACATTTATAGTCCCAAGCCCGAGCGGATTCGCGACTGGGTGAGTGTGCCTAAAGCCAATGGATACGAAGCTTTGCACTTGACGGTTATGGGACCTGAAGGACAATGGTTCGAAGTGCAGATCCGTTCGGAACGTATGGATGAGATTGCAGAGAAAGGGTTAGCTGCCCATTGGAAATATAAAAATGAAGGCGAAAGTTCGGAGTTGGATAAATGGCTGGCGGGAATTAAGGAGATTCTCGATCAGCCGGATGCCAGTGCGCTGGAGTTCCTCGACGCATTTAAACTGAACTTATTCGCAAAGGAAATCCGGGTATTTACGCCTAAAGGATATATGCGTACCTTGCCTAAGGGAGCTACGGCACTTGATTTTGCTTATGATATCCATACTGAAATCGGAAATACCTGTATCGGAGCGAAAGTGAATCATAAGCTGGTGCCGATGAGCCATAAACTGACGAGTGGAGACCAGGTGGAGATTTTGACGAGCGATAAACAGAAAACTCAAAGGGAGTGGCTGGATTTTGTGGTGACGGCGAAAGCCCGGACGCATATCAACGCCACCTTTAAGAAGTATAGGAAAGAACAGATCCGGACCGGTATCACGATCTTCGAGGCTGTTGTGAAAAAATTGGATTTACCGCCTACCTCCGAGCCATTGAAGAAAGTTCTGACCGATTACAACCTGACCAATAAGGACGATTTGTATGTCGAGCTCGCTAAAAATATCATTACGGAAGGAGATCTTGAAAAAGTACTCAAGAAGAAAGCGGAAAATAAATTTATAAAATACTGGAAACTCCAGTTCTTATGGAATGGGAAAGACGGAGAGGAAAAAAAGAAGAACGACAACGATGTCCAGCTGGATGTCAATTCGGATTTCGTGATCGCTCCTTGCTGTAATCCGATTCCGGGAGACGACGTGGTTGGTATGAATATTGCAGGTACGAAGGTTACGGTTCACAAGCGTTCTTGTCCCGAAGCGATCCGCTTGATGGCCAGCTTTGGAGATAAGATTGTCCCGATTAAATGGGTGAGCCATAAATTGATGTCTTTCCTGACAGTGATAAAAATGACAGGAATCGATAAACCGGGGATTGTCAGCGATATCTCCGCCCTGGTCGCAAAAGAAGGCAAGGTGAATATGCGAATGATTCATTTCGATACCCGGGACGGTATTTTTGAAGGATTCATTCATCTGTATGTACATAATACAGCCGACTTGAATAATATAGTTTCCCGTATATCCCAGATACAAGGGGTAGAAAGCGTGATGAGGGTGGAGAATGAGGAAAGATAAGAGATGATAGATGGAAGGAGGAGAGAAAAAGAGAGGTGAAGATTAGAGTGAGAAATAGATAGGAAGAGAGAAAAAAGAATGAGGATGGAAAAGATGGTTGACGAAAGTTGTTCAAATATGGAGAAAATAAAAGAAACTGTAAAAGAGATTTTTACAACTTATTTGCAACAAAAAGGACACCGGAAGACTCCGGAAAGATATGCTATCCTGGATGAGATTTATTCGCATACAGGACATTTCGATATCGAATCCCTGTATGTTTTTATGAAGAATAAAAATTATCGGGTGAGTCGGGCTACTTTATACAATACCATAGAGTTGCTTTTGGATTGTAAGTTGGTGATCAAACATCAGTTCGGGAATAATATCGCCCAGTTTGAGAAAGCTTTTAACAACCGTTACCACGAACATCTGATTTGTCAGAAATGTGGTAAAGTGGAGGAGTTTGCCGATTCCCGGATCAACGAGGTCGTCGAACATATTGAAGATAAATACCAATTTTCTGTGCATCACCACCTTTTGTATATTTATGGATTGTGTAAGGCCTGTCGGGAGAGTGAGTGATTTTAGCGGTTTTTTCTGTTTACAATAGAAAAAAATGTTTACTTTTGCACGTTTGTGTTTCCCGAAATCCGACGGGAAGTTTTGGAGAAAGAATTACTGTAAACGAATAAATAAAGATACAGATGAAAGTTGATGTTTTACTTGGATTGCAATGGGGAGATGAAGGGAAAGGAAAAGTGGTTGATGTATTAACACCGAAATATGATGTCGTGACCCGTTTTCAGGGCGGTCCGAATGCCGGACATACCTTAGAATTCGAAGGGCAAAAATATGTATTGCGTTCTATCCCTTCCGGGATATTTCAGGGTGGGAAAAAGAATATTATCGGGAATGGAGTTGTACTGGATCCGGTTCTGTTTCGTCAGGAGGCTGAGAGTTTAGCTGCCAGTGGACATGATCTGACCAAACAATTGTGTATATCCAAGAAAGCACATCTGATCCTGCCTACTCACCGGGTGCTGGATGCTGCTTATGAAGCTGCTAAAGGAGATGCGAAAATCGGAACGACCGGTAAGGGGATCGGGCCGACTTATACGGATAAAGTGAGCCGTAATGGGTTGAGAGTAGGGGATGTGTTGTATCATTTTGAAGACAAGTATGCGGCTGCTAAGAAAAAGCATGAAGCCATTCTGAAAGCCTTGAATTATCGATACGATATCACGGAACTGGAAAAAGAATGGTTCGAAGCGATCGCCTACCTGAAGCGTTTTCAGCTGATCGATAGTGAGCACGTTATCAATAATTTGCTGGAAGAGGGTAAATCCGTACTTGCCGAAGGGGCACAAGGAACGATGCTGGATGTGGATTTCGGCTCTTATCCTTTTGTGACTTCGTCGAATACTATTTGTGCCGGAGCTTGTACCGGTTTGGGAGTCGCTCCGGGAAATATCGGTGAAGTTTACGGAATTTTCAAAGCCTATTGTACCCGTGTGGGTGCCGGTCCTTTCCCGACAGAATTATTCGACGAAACCGGAGAGAAGTTGTGTGCTTTGGGACACGAGTTCGGAGCTGTTACCGGCCGGAAACGCCGTTGTGGCTGGATCGATCTCGTGGCTTTGAAATATGCTGTGATGATCAATGGGGTTAGTCAGTTGATCATGATGAAGAGTGATGTATTGGACAGCTTCGATACGATTAAAGCTTGTGTCGCTTATAAAATAAATGGAGAGGAGACCGATGAATTTCCGTTCGATATTTGTGACGGAGTCGAACCTGTATACGTGGAAATACCGGGATGGAAAACAGATATGACCCAAATGACTTCGGAAGATGAATTTCCGGAAGAATTCAATGCTTATGTCAGCTTTTTAGAAGAGGAGCTGGGAGTACCGGTGAAGATTGTCTCGGTAGGTCCCGACCGTGAGCAGACGATTATCAGATATGAAGATTAAAAAAGAGCCGTAAGGCTCTTTTTTTTATCTGGACCGGATTTCTTTCCGCATAAAAGAACCGTAAGACAAAGCGAAACAAATGACCGTTGCTGCGATGAGGCCTGTAAGTTGAGGCCATACGATCAGCAGGCTTTGGCCTAGAGGCAAAGGACTAGGGATTGCCCCATGTACCTGTTCCATCGTCAACGGTCCCAGACTACGGACAGAAGGCATCAACAAAGTGGTTGTGGCTTCGTTGAAAAGCATACTGGGAGCAAAGCGCAATAAATTGAGCATAAACCGTTGATAACCGATCATTTGATAGGTGGTAGCCATTTCCGATGGACTGATGGCTTTACCGATCAGGTTGATAATCATATTATAGAAAATACTGAAGAACAACCAGATGGCGACACAATCCAGGGCGGAAGTTGTATCTTGAAGGAATTTGATCGAAAAGAAGATCGAAAGATTCAGCCAGAAAGCCACATAACAGATACTGATCAGGATAAAAACGATGACCCGTAAAAATTCTTCTGCAGTTGGAGGAATACCTATGCTGATCAGCCCGAAGCCCATCACCAGAAATCCCAGAACGAAAAGCATGACTCCGATGACGATCAAAGCACCTACAAATTTGGCATTGATCAAATAATCCCGGTGAATGGGCTGCGATAAAATACGGCTTAAGGTTCCTTTATTCTGCTCCGAATTGATGGCGTCGAAGCCTAAAGCGATTCCTAACAGCGGACCGAGAAAACTGACGAAAACCGTGAAAGAAGGTAAAGTTCCGTCGCTGACCGTGAACAGCTTGAGAAAAAGAAACGAACCGTCCGGATCATTGGGTTTTATCGCTGCTCCGATGTTGGTTAGGGCGGTATAGAGCGATCCCATACACGTTAGTGCGATAATACCTATCAGGATAAGGAATCTCCAGCTTCTGACGTGATCGGCGACTTCTTTGCGGACAATTGTCCAAAAGGGACTGTGATATTTATTCATGACCTTGTCCTCCTCCGAAATATTGGTTATAAATGTATTCTAATCCATGTTCTTCCTGTTGCAGATCGTTGAGTGAGAGATCAGCCAGTAGCCGGCCTTGAGAGAATAAACCCACCCGGTCACAGATTTGTTGTACCTGGTCCAGGTGATGGGAAGAGAACAGTACGGTCAGTCCTCTTTCGTCCCGTAATTGCCGGATCAGACTGATGAATTCCTGTACGCCTGCCGGATCGATCCCCGAGGTGGGTTCATCCAAAATAATCACTTCCGGATTTTTGATGAGTACATCTGCCAAGCCCAGACGTTGGCGCATTCCCCGGGAGTATTTACCGGTCTTTTTATCGATTTCCCTGCCAAGCCCTACCCGTTCGAGGAGCTGGGCTGCATGCTGCCGGGCTTCTTGTTCCGGGATATTATTCAGCCGGGCGGTATATAATAAG
>OGDA01001150.1_pt1 | contig 9951 bp, 10 predicted proteins | sample 1570281 | NCBI WGS metagenome assembly OGDA01 (sample SAMEA2582184, study PRJEB24529) | metagenome
GACGAGGTCGATCACCACCGATTTGGGCATTTCCGACATGTCGACCTCCTTGTAGGGAAAGAGCGTCGTCGTGTCCCAGTATTTCTCGAAAATCGTGCTGTCTTTGGCCACCTCGCGGTTGAGGACGTATTTCCACGAATTGTCGTTGTAAATGACGATTTTCACCGCTTCGTTGATCGTTTGCAGCGTGTCCAGGGGGATGATTCCGTTCATGTTGGCGATGGGTTCCACGGGATCGGAAAGCAGCGCGGGTTTCTTTGCGGCCAGGGTGTCCCGCCCCTTTTCGAGCAGGTCGAGCTGCCGTTGCAGCGTTTCGATCTGTTGGCGGAGCTGTTCGGCATTCGGTGCCGTTTGCAGGTTTTCACCGGTGTCCGGGGCCGTCTCCGTATGGCGGTCCTGTGCCGCTGCCGTCGTGGTGAGCAGCAGCAAGGCGGCAGCGATGATATGTCGGTTTTTCATTTCGTGTCGTTGTTTCTTATTGATTCTTGAGCAGTTGTTCCGCAGTTTCGAGCGCTTTGTAGAACTCTTCGCCGAAGCGACGGATGATCGGCTCCCGAAGCGCCTTGTACACCGGGATCCCGAGCCGTTTTCCGCATTGGCGTGCCGGTTCGCAGACCGACCAGCGGTGGTAGTTGAGTCCGACCGTGCCGTTCGAGAAGTTCATCAGGCGGATCGGATAGAGATGGCAGGAGATGGGTTTGCGAAAAGTCGTTTTTCCCTCCCGGAACGCCTTTTCTATGGCGCAGAAGGTGATCCCCTCTTCCGTATAGGCATAGGCGCATTCGGCGTCGTCCACCAGCGGCGTGGTGTAGTCCCCGTCTTCGTCCACGACCATAAATCCCTGCGCTTCGACGGCCCGGATGCCTTCGGGCGTCATGTAGGGCTTATAGTTGGGATATTCCTCTTCGAGCGTATCGACTTGCCTTCCACGCAGCAGATGCCTTTACAGGCCCCCAGGTCGCAGGCGAAACATTCGCGCAGCAGGTCGGTGCTGACGATCTTATCGTCTATCTCGATCATAAGTGTCTTCGATAATCAGGTCGTACAGTTCCCCGAGCGTCATGCCGGCTTCGCGCACCTGTTTGGGGACGATGCTGCCGCCGCTCATGCCGGGAATCGAATTGATTTCGATCAGGTAAGGCTTGCCCTCGGGCGTGACGATGAAATCGACGCGCACCACGCCCCGGCAGCGGCAGGCTTTGTAGGCCAGCGCCGTCAGGCGGTTGAGTTCGGCCTTGATTTCGGGCGCGATGTCCGCCGGGGTGATCTCGTCCGAGCAGCCGGCCGTATATTTGGCTTCGTAATCGAAGAACTCTTTCTTGGAAACGATCTCCGTGATCGGGAAGATGTACTCCCTGCCTTTGGCGATCAGCATGCCGCATCCCATCTCCCGACCCCGGATGCACTCCTCGATCAGGATTTCGTCGCTCTCGGTGAAGGCTTCGGCGACGGCGGGCAAGATATCCGCCTCGCTCTTTACTTTAGTTACACCGAACGAACTGCCGCTGGAATTGGGTTTTACGAATACGGGAAGGCCGAGTGTGCGGACGATCTCCTGCGGATCGATCCGACTGTCGCGGCCGAAGAAAAAGCCCCGGGCCAGCGGAATCCCGAATTCGGCTACGGTACGTTTGGTCGTGATTTTGTCGAAGGTGACCACCGACGAGGTCATCGAACAGGAGGAGTACGGAATCCCCATCATGTCGAGGTAACCTTGCAGACGGCCGTTCTCGCCTGGTGTGCCGTGAATCAGGATCAGGGCGTAGTCGAAAGTTTTGTGGTCGCCGTCGATGGTGATCGAGAAGTCATTTTTATCGACCTGCCATTGCCGTCCGTCGGGCGACGTGTAGTGCCAGTCGCGGCCGTGCAGGTCGATGAGGGTTATGTCGTATTTCGCAGGATCGAGCGCCGATGCGATCTGTGCGGCGCTCTGGAGCGCGATCTCCCGTTCCGAGGAGTCGCCGCCCGCCATCAGGGCGATGTTGAGTCGTTTCATATCAGGGGTTGTAGATGTCCGTATGCCGGAACGAAAGAATTTCATAGGTCATCTCCACGAATTGACGGGCTTCCCGGTGATCGGGGTCGATCTTCAGCGCCCGGTTGAAGTCGTTGAGGGCTTCGCCCCATTCGTTGCGGCGGTAGTGGCACTGACCGCGTTCGACGTAGAGGGAGGCGTCGTCGGGAGTCGCTTCGAGGCGTGCGGTCAGCGATGCGATGTAGCTGGCCGGACTCCACAAGTCTTTTTCCCGGATGTATCGCATCACCCCTTCGGGGAGCATGTTGCCGACATCTTCGCCGCGACCGAGCCGCTCGCGGATCTCGCTCGACGAGTACGGATACAGCGGCGCGCCTTCGAGGAGGGTGATTCGTCCTCCGAGGTCGGGCAGCGGCTGTCCGGTACGGGGATAGACGAAGATCGGATAGTTGTCGATGATTTCGCGGTACTGTTTCCATTCGGGCAGTTGCGGCACAAGGTCGTCGCCCATCAGGATCGAGAATCGCATCTGCGTACCGTAGTTCTCCGTCAGGTGACGCAGGGTGTGGATCGTGTACGACGGTTTGTCGAGCATGAATTCGATGACCGACGGCTTGATCTTGTCGGGATATTTCGATGCGGCGCATGCGGTTTCCGCCATCGAGAAGCGATCCAGCTCCGGAGCCTGCTGTCCGGCGGGCTTGAGCGGGTTTTGCGGAGAAACCACCAGTACGACTTCGTCGCAGAGTTCCTTTTCGATCGCATATTCGGCCAGCGCGATGTGGCCCTTGTGGATCGGATTGAAGGACCCGAAGTAGAGCATTACGTGTTTCACGGTATTGTTTGTTTTGTCGTTTATTTTTTTTCGTTCGGTCCCGGCTGGGCCGGGAATGATCCGCGAAGGGCGCCGGAACAGGTTCGGAACCATATCCGTCGGATTTTGAGCGTGTTTTGCCCGCAGGCATCCTATCGGGCGAGAAAATCCGAGAGGATGCGGGTCGCCTCCTCGATGGCCAGGGCAAGATCGTCGTTGACGACCACATGGTCGAATTCGGGAGCTTTGGTGAGTTCGAACTCCGCCTTGGCTACCCTGCATTCGATGGTTTCGGGCGAATCGGTGCCCCGTTTGACGAGCCGCTCGCGCAGAGTCTCGATGGAGGGAGGCATGATGAAGATCGCACAGGCCCGATCGCCGAAGATACGTTTGAGGTTGAGTCCTCCGATCACGTCCACGTCGAAAACGATTACGTTGCCTTTTTGCCAGATCCGATCCATTTCGCTGCGCAGGGTCCCGTAGCAGGTCCCGCTGTAAACTTCCTCCCATTCGACGAATTTATCTTCCTGCACGGCTTGGCGGAACTCCTCGGGGGAGAGGAAGAAATAATCCACGCCGTTCCGTTCCTTTCCGCGCGGTGCCCGGCTGGTGGCTGAAACGGAAAATTCCAACCGGGGGAATCGCTGGAGCAGCTCCCGTACGATCGTAGTCTTGCCCGAACCGCTCGGAGCGGAGAATATCACTAACTTGCCCATCGTCTGCCGTCGGTTATAGGATATTGAGAACCTGCTCCTTGATCGTCTCCAGCTCGGCCTTCATCTTGACCACGAGGATCTGTATCTCGGAGTTGTTGGCTTTGGAACCCATCGTGTTGATCTCGCGGCCCATCTCTTGAGCGATGAAGCCCAGCTTGCGGCCCGCGCACTCTTCGGAGGCTGCGACCTCCCGGAAATAGTTGCAGTGGTTGGTGAGCCGGACCTTCTCTTCGGTGATGTCGAGTTTCTCGATGTAGAAGATCATCTCCTGTTCCAGGCGGTTGTTATCTACTTCGGTCTGCAACTGCGCCAAACTCTCCCGGATGCGGGCGCGGATGGCTTCCGTGCGGGCTTTTTCGAAAGGAATGACCTCCTGTTTGTACGCTTCTATCCGGTCGATGCGCTTCAAAAGATCGGCGATCAGAATCGCTCCCTCCTGCGTGCGGAATTCATCCAGATGGGCGAGCGCCTGTCCCACTGCGTCCAGTACGGCAGCGTGTTCCTGTTCGCTTACACTCTCTTCCTGTGAAGAAACGACGTCCGGCAGGCGCAGGATCGACTGGATGAGAGCATTGTTTTCCGCGCTGCCCGGAGTGCCGATTTCCGGTTGTTCCCGGCAGATTTTCAGCAGTTGATTATAATATAAGTGGAACAACTCTTCGTCGATGCAGGCGCGCGTCTGCCGGGCGGTCGATTCCACGGATATGTAAAGATCGGCTTTACCGCGCTGAAGAGCTTTCGCCGCCAAAGCCCGGATTTCGTATTCCAGGGGACGATAGGTCGAAGGCAACTTGACAGCAAGGTCCAACTGCTTGGAGTTCAGCGTGCGTATCTCGACCGTTATTTTTTTATCGGGGATTGCGACTTCGGCTTTGCCGAAGCCCGTCATGGATTTTATCATGTGGGTTTCGTCGAAAGTTAAATTCGTGCAAATTTAGTAAAAACAATTTAATTCCGGCCTTGTTGAGCTCCCTTTTCCGAGGCAGGGAAAATTTATCGGGTTTCCTTGGCGGATTGGTGAAATAATTCCTATATTTGTGTGCAAATTTGAAGAATACCTGAAATAATAGTCATAATTTAATCACAGTTAAAGTTTTATGAAAAAGCACAATTTCAACGCAGGACCTTGCGTATTGCCCAGAGAGGCGGTAGAATCTGCCATTGAGGCTATCCGTGATTTCGATAACACAGGTATCGGCCTGCTGGAGATTTCCCACCGTACTCCGGGTTGGGAGCGTATCATGGCCGAAACCGAGCAGTTGTGGCGCGATCTGCTGAACATTCCCGACAACTATGCCGTAATGTTCCTGGGCGGCGGTGCTTCGACTCAGTTCTTCGAGGTTCCGGCGAACTTGTTGAAAAAGAAAGTTGCCTACCTCCAGACCGGTGTTTGGGCGAAGAAGGCTGCCAAGGAGGCCAAGTTCTACGGTGAAGTGGAGATCGTCGCTTCTTCCGAGGATAAGAACTATACCTATATTCCGAAAGGCTACAAAATCCCGACCGATGCGGATTATTTCCACATCACGACCAACAACACCATCTACGGTACGGAGATTCACGAGGATATCGACTCCCCTATCACGCTCGTTGCCGATATGTCGTCGGATATCATGAGCCGTCCGGTCGATGTGAAGAAGTACGGTATGATCTACGGCGGTGCGCAGAAGAACGTAGGCCCTGCCGGCGTGACGTTCGTCATCATCCGTAAGGATCTGATCGGCAGCTCGGAGCGTCCGTTGCAGACGATGGTCAATTACGCTACGCACTATCCCGAAGCGGCTCGCAACCACTCGATGTTCAACACGCCTCCCGTACTCCCGATTTTCGTAATGCACGAAACCCTGAAGTGGGTGAAGGCACAGGGCGGTGTCGAGGCCATGTACAAGATCAACAAGAAGAAGGCCGAGACGCTGTACAACGAGATCGACCGCAACTCGATGTTCGTCGGTACGGCCGTGAAGGAAGACCGTTCGATCATGAACGTCTGCTTCGTGATGGCTCCGGGCCACGAGGATCTGGAGGCTGAATTCATGGCTTTTGCCAAGGAGAAGGGCATGGTCGGCATCAAGGGGCACCGTTCGGTGGGCGGTTTCCGCGCTTCGATCTACAACGCATGTCCGCAGGAGAGCGTGGATGCGCTGGTTGCCTGCATGCAGGAGTTCGAGAAGAACCACAAGAAATAATTAACCGGATTTGATCTATGGCGCAGTTCTTTACTTTTACGCCGAAACGTAAGGAGGACGGCGCCATAGATTTTTATACATTAATGGACGTTTTCGATGAACGGGAAGAGGATGGGACTACCTACCCTGCCGGGCATGGAGAGCGAAAAATAAAATTCAACGATATGAAAGTTTTAATTGCAACCGAGAAACCTTTCGCAAAGAAGGCTGTTGATGGAATTAAGAAGATCATTACGGATGCCGGTTACGAAGTAGCCCTTCTGGAGAAATATACCGACAAGGCCCAGCTGCTCGCAGCCGTTGCCGATGCCAACGCCCTGATTATCCGCAGCGATAAAGTGACTGCCGAGGTGATCGAAGCTGCCAAGAATCTCAAGATTGTCGTTCGCGCGGGTGCCGGTTACGACAATGTGGACCTGGCTGCCGCAACGGCTAAAGGCATCGTAGTGATGAATACTCCGGGGCAGAACTCGAACGCCGTGGCCGAACTGGCGCTCGGTATGATGGTCTTCATGGCCCGCAACCAGTTCACGCCGGGTACCGGCAGCGAGCTGAAAGGCAAGACGCTGGCGATCCACGCTTACGGCAACGTCGGCAAGCTCGTCGGTCGCAAGGGTAAGGCGCTGGGTATGAATGTGATCGCTTTCGATCCTTTCATCACCGATGCAAAGGTATTCGAGGCCGACGGCGTGAAGAAGGTGGACAGCATCGAGGAGCTTTATGCACAGGCCGACTACCTGTCGCTGCATATCCCCGCTACCGAGCAGACCAAGAAATCGATCGGCCACAAGTTGTTGACTTCGATGCCTAAAGGCGCTACCTTGGTGAATACCGCCCGCAAGGAGGTGATTGACGAGGCAGGAGTGATCCAGGCGATGACCGAGCGCGAAGATCTGAAGTACATCACCGACATCGCTCCCGAGGCTGCCGCCGAGATGAGTGAGAAATTCGGCAAGCGCTTCTTCGCGACTCCCAAGAAGATGGGTGCCGAAACTGCGGAGGCGAACATCAATGCAGGTTTGGCTGCTGCAAACCAGATCGTCGATTTCTTCAAGACCGGCAACACCCGCTTCCAGGTGAATAAATAATCGAAATATCCCCTTATTTTCAAACGATAAAGAGAGAATATTATGGTAAAAATCAAACCGTTCGCAGGTATCCGCCCTCCGAAGGAGCTGGCTGCCGAGGTTTCGTCGCGTCCTTACGACGTGCTGAACTCGCAGGAGGCCAAGGCCGAGGCTACCGAGCGCTCGCTGCTCCACATCATCAAGCCGGAAATCGACTTCGATCCGATTGCCGACGAGCATGATGAGAAGGTGTATAAGAAGGCTGTCGAGAACTTCAAGAAGTGGCGCGACAACAAGTGGCTGGTGCAGGATGGCGAAGAGCACTATTATATCTATGCCCAGACGATGAACGGCCGTACCCAGTACGGTCTGGCCATGTGCTGCTACTATGAGGACTACTGGTCGGGCAAGATCAAGAAACACGAGCTGACCCGCATCGAGAAAGAGGAGGACCGCATGAAGCACGTCGAGCTTCAGCAGGCCAACCTCGAGCCGGTATTCTTCGCGTATCCCGACAACGACGAGATCAACAAGATCGTTGCCGACTACGTGAAGAACAACAAGGCCGATTACGATTTCACGGCCGCTCCCGAAGGCTTCGGCCACCATTTCTGGGTGATCCGCGACAAGAAGATCAACGACCGTATCACCGAGATTTTCGCAGGTATTCCCGCTCTGTACGTGGCTGACGGACACCATCGTACCGCTGCCGCTGCCCGTGTGGGCAAGAAGCGTCAGGAGAGCAACCCCAACCATACCGGCAACGAGGAATACTGCTATTTCCTGGCCGTTACGTTCCCTGCGAGCCAGCTTCGCATCATCGACTACAACCGCGTGGTGAAAGACCTGAACGGGATGACTACCGAGCAGTTCCTCAAGGCGCTGGAGAAGAATTTCACCGTGGAACCCAAGGGCAAGGAGATCTACCACCCTTCGAAGTTGCACAACTTTTCGCTCTACCTCGACGGTCAGTGGTATAGCCTCACGGCGAAGCCGGGTACGTACGATGACAACGATCCGATCGGAGTGCTGGACGTAACCGTGCTGTCGAACCTGGTACTCGACCAGTTGCTCGACATCAAGGATCTGCGGACGTCGAAACGGATCGATTTCGTCGGCGGTATTCGCGGCCTGGAAGAGTTGAAGAAGCGTGTCGATAGCGGCGAGATGAAGGCGGCTTTCGCACTCTACCCTGTTTCCATGCAGCAGCTCATCGACATTGCCGATACGGGCAACATCATGCCTCCGAAGACCACCTGGTTCGAGCCGAAACTCCGTTCGGGTGTGGTGATCCATACTTTCGAGGAGAAATAGTGTCCCGTAAGGGATTCAAAAGAGAAAGGAGAATCTTGAACAGATTCTCCTTTCTCTTTTGTAATTATATGCTTTCCTGTATTTCACCGGGAGCGTCGCGTCCCTAGTTCTTTAGGGTCAGTTCGGAATTGCAGATGCAACTGCGAGCTACGAATATGCGACCGTCGGATTTGGTGTTGCGACCGTCGAAAATGGTGCGGGCGGTGGAAAGTACCGCCCTCGCAGCAGAGCGCGATCAGCTTTTTTTTGTGTTGTTGGCGATAGCTGCCAATGCACGGAACGTTTCGGCTGCTGCGCGAGTCACCACGACGATTATGAAGCCGTAGATCGGATTGAGGACGATGTAAATGAGCGAACCGCTGCCGAAGAATGCTCCCGTACCCATCATGCGAAGCATGGAGGCGTCGCCATTCAGAAATATTGCGGCGATCAGGGTGAGCAGTGCTCCGCCGATACCGACGAACATACCCGCCCATTCCCCGAAAGTCTGGATGAAGTGCGAGAATACGGGAATGGCGACGAAATCGTCATGCGCTGTCGCAGCTGCATATACTTTTTCGCGGCGGTTCCACCAGATTTGAAAACCGAGCCAGGAAACGAAGGCGATCACGAGCCAGACCAGAATAAACGCGGCGATCATCCGGCCTCCGCCGTACCGAAACAGGTCGTTGTTAATGGCCATTACCAGCAGTACGATGGGTGTCAGCAGGTTGAGGATCGCCAGGATCGCATACAGCCAGCGGAAGGGTTCGCGGAAAAACTTACCGGTGTCGATATACTTGAGTACCGGTTCGAAAAACGAGAAAAATTTGTTGTCTTTCATACGCATTGAAGATTTTAAGGTTAATACTTCACAATAAATTTAGGTATAAATTCCTTGAAAAAGAAATTTTCCGCCCGGTTTGTTTGCTGCGTGGCGGTGTGTTATCTGTCCGAAACAGAATGTTTTTGAATATATTTTAAGCGTTAGGTGAAATTTTATTACGAAATGTTATCTTAAACCGTAAAAAATGCGTACATTTGTAAGCAACTTATAATAAATGGATGTCTTATGGCAAAAATTAAAGGAACAATCCTCGTCGATAAGGAGCGCTGCAAGGGTTGCGGAGTCTGCGTGGCTTCGTGTCCCTGCGATGTGCTGCATTTATCGGCCGAGGTAAACAGCAAAGGTTACCCCGTGGCTCAGATGGCTAATCCGGATGCCTGCACAGGATGTGCGTCCTGCGCGATTATCTGTCCGGACAGTTGCATCACGGTTTATCGTCAAAAATTTGAATAAACTATGGCAGAGAAAGAAGTAAAATTGATGAAAGGCAACGAAGTGATCGCTCATGCTGCGATTCGCTACGGTTGCGACGGCTACTTCGGCTACCCTATCACTCCGCAGTCGGAGGTTATGGAGACGCTTATGGAGGAGAAACCCTGGGAAACGACCGGTATGGTCGTACTGCAGGCCGAGTCGGAGGTTTCGTCCATAAACATGGTTTACGGCGGTGCATCGACCGGTAAGCGGGTGATGACTTCGTCTTCAAGCCCCGGTGTCAGTCTAATGAGCGAGGGTCTGAGCTATCTGGCAGGTGCCGAACTGCCTTGCGTGGTTGTGAACTGTCAGCGCGGCGGCCCGGGTCTGGGTACGATCCAGCCTTCGCAGGGCGACTATTTCCAGGCTTGCAAGGGCGGTGCGCACGGTGACTTCCACTTGATCGTACTTGCTCCGAACTCGGTTCAGGAAATGCACGATTTCGTGGGTCTGGCTTTCGACCTGGCATTCAAATACCGCAACCCGGCGATGATCCTCGCCGACGGTGCGATCGGTCAGATGATGGAGAAAGTCGTGCTGGCTCCGCAGCGTCCCCGCAACTATTACGCATCGATGGCGGAA
>OGDA01001152.1_pt1 | contig 9926 bp, 8 predicted proteins | sample 1570281 | NCBI WGS metagenome assembly OGDA01 (sample SAMEA2582184, study PRJEB24529) | metagenome
CATTTTCCACCGCGACGTGCGCGACGAAGCCCGCGCGCAGATCATCCTGGCAAACACCTATCACCTCTACCTGCGCCCCGGCATGGAGATCCTCGAACGCGCCGGCGGCGTGCACCGCTTCTCGACCTGGGACGGGCCGATGCTCACCGACAGCGGCGGCTTTCAGGTCTTCTCGCTAGCGGGCTGCCGCAAGCTCAAGGAGGAAGGATGCCATTTCCAGTCCCACATCGACGGTTCGCGCCATCTGTTCACGCCCGAAAGCGTGATCGACACGGAGCGTACGATCGGCGCCGATATCATGATGGCCTTCGACGAGTGCCCGCCGGGCGACTCGCCGCGTGATTATGCCGCCAAGTCGCTCGCCCTGACCGAGCGCTGGCTTGACCGTTGTTTCAACCGTTACCGCCAGACTTCCCCAAAATACGGCCATTACCAAGCGCTGTTCCCCATCGTACAGGGCTGTACCTATCCCGACCTGCGGGCGCGGGCGGCCGAAAATGTCAAACAGTACGACGCGGACGGCTATGCCATCGGCGGTCTTGCCGTAGGCGAGCCGACCGACGTGATGTACGAGATGATCGAGGTGGTGAATGCCATCCTGCCCGAAGACCGCCCCCGCTACCTAATGGGGGTCGGCACGCCGATCAACATCCTCGAAGGAATCGCCCGGGGTGTCGATATGTTCGACTGCGTGATGCCCACGCGCAACGGACGTAACGGACAGATTTTCACTTCGGAAGGCACGATCAATATCCGCAACAAGAAATGGGAGGACGACTTCTCCCCGATCGATCCCGAAGGCACCGCCTTCGTCGATCACGTCTATACGAAAGCCTACCTGCATCATCTGACGATCTGCCAGGAGATGCTCGGTGCGCAGATCGCTTCGCTGCACAACATCGCATTCTACCTGCGGCTGGTCACCGAGGCCCGCCGACACATCGGGGCCGGGGATTTCACACCCTGGAAGGAGCAGATGGTCGCCAAACTCGGCCGCAGGCTGTAACACTCGAACCACGATGAAACGAAAGCTCCCGCATTTCCGCTTCCCCGGATTCAAGATCCTCGACCGGTATATCCTCGGCAAGTTCTTGAGCACCTACTTCTTCGCTATCGCGATGATCATCGTGGTCGTGGTGATCTTCGACTACGTGGAGAAGATCGACAACTTTACGGAAACGAAAGCGCCGCTCAAGGCGATCATTTTCGACTATTACCTGAATTTCATCCCGTTCTTCATCAACCAGTTCAGCGGACTGTTCACCTTCATCGCCGTCATTTTCTTCACCTCGAAAATGGCCTATCAGACCGAGATCGTGGCTATGCTTTCGGGCGGCATGAGTTTCCGGCGGCTGATGTGGCCCTATTTCCTGGGGGCGCTCATCATCGCTTCGCTCTCTCTGGGGTTGAACCTCTGGTTGATTCCGGTGTCGCAGCGCAGCTGCGTGGCTTTCGAGAACCAATACATCCCGCGCAAGGCGCGTTTCCAATACGATAAAAATATCTACCGTCAGATCGAACCCGGTACGTTCGCCTATATCCGCAACTACTCCAAGGAATCGAACCAGGCTTCGTTCTTCAGCCTGGAAGAGTACGAATCGGGAGCGATGACCGCATCGCTCGAAGCCGCAGAGGTGAGGTTCAATCCCGAAACCAAGCGGTGGTCGGCCCGACGATATACCACCCGCACGTTCGATTCGCTCGGTGTGGAAACTTTCACGCAACACCGCAATCTGGACACACTCATTAATCTGGATGTCAATGAATTGGGACGCACTGACCAGTTGATAAAAACAATGAATATAGTGGAACTGAACCAGTTCCTCGAACAGCAGCGAAGCAAGGGTTCCGACTCGATCAACATCATTCAGGTCGAACAACACGCCCGTTACGCCTATCCTGTCGGTACGTTCATTCTGACACTCATCGGTGTTTCGCTCTCCTCGCGCAAGGTGCGGGGCGGCACGGGACTCCACATCGGCATCGGCATTGCCCTTTGCTTCTCGTATATCCTCTTCATCCGCTTCTTCGAGGAGTTTGCCAAGAGCGGTACGCTGCCGCCCTGGATCGCTGTCTGGATACCGAACATACTTTACCTCTGTATCGCTGTTTATCTTTATCGCAAAGCACCGAAATAATGTCCCCGCAACTCGAAGATATCGTCCGCAAGGTCCGCTCCGACGAGCGGATCGCCCCTGCCGAAGCCCTCGTGCTCTGGCACGAAGCTCCGCTTTGGCTGTTGGGCGAGCTGGCCGCCCGGAGCAAGGAGCGCGTGAGCGGCGACAAGGTCTATTTCAACCGCAATTTCCACATCGAACCCACGAACCTGTGCGTGTTCAACTGTAATTTTTGTTCCTACCGCCGTCCGAAGGGAAGTCCCGAGGCGTGGGATTACTCCCTGGAAGAGGTCGAACGGATCGCCCGCGACCACGCCGGACAGGGCGTAACCGAAGTGCATATCGTCGGAGGCGTGCATCCCGAGCACGATTTGTACTATTACGTCGAGATGATCCGCCGCGTGAAGGCGATCCTGCCCGAAGCGACCGTCAAGGCCTTCACTGCCATCGAGCTCTCCTACATGATCCGCAAAGCGGGGCTGACTATCGACGAAGGGTTGCGTCTGCTCCGCAGCGCCGGGATGGAGGCGATACCGGGCGGGGGTGCCGAAATTTTCGACGAGGAGCTGCGTGCCCGCATCTGTCCCGATAAGGGCTCGACTGCGGAGTGGTTCGAGGTGCATGCCGCCGCACACCGGCTGGGGATCCCGACCAACGCTACGATCCTCTACGGCCATATCGAGTGCGTCGAACACCGCATCGACCACCTCGATCGGCTGCGCAGCCAGCAGGATCTGACGGGCGGCTTCAACGCCTTCATCCCGCTCAAATACCGCAATTTCGGCAACCGCATGTCGGAAATCGGCGAGGTTTCCGTGACCGAGGACCTGCGGATGCTGGCCATGAGCCGTATCTACCTGGATAATATTCCCCACATCAAGGCTTACTGGGTGATGTACGGCAAAGCGACTACGGAGCTGGCTCTGGCTTTCGGTGCGGACGACATCGACGGCACGATCGACGATACGACCAAAATCTACTCGATGGCAGCGCCCGGCGATGACCACGGAGGAGATGCGCCGCATCGTCGCGGCAGCCGGCTACCGGGCCGTCGAACGCGACACCTTTTACCGCGAGATCGGATAACGAGATACCCTGAAACAGACGAAACGGATCGGTACGTACCACCGCCAGGCAGTTCCGATCCCCGAACATAAACGACAGAACAATACCATGCTGGAACAACTGAAAAAATATTGGGCGAAAGTCAGTGAGCATCCTTTCCTGAAACACCTTTTCATCATCGTCTGCGTGCTGCTCGTGCTGGGCGTCACAACTCACCTGCTGCTGTTGCTGGGCACGCGCCACAGTGCGCACCGTACGGTCCCCGACCTGACAGGCATTCCGCTCGAGGAGGCTCTCGGGGAGGCCCGCCGTCAGGGGTTGGAAATCATCGTCAACGACTCGCTGTATGTGCCTGCCTACGACGGGGGTGTAGTACTGGACCAACTCCCGGAAAAGGGCGTCGGGGTCAAACCCGGACGAACGGTCTATGTCACGATCAACTCCTACCGGCAGAAGATGGTGACGGTGCCCTATGTCGCCGGCCGTTCGCTGCGCCAGGCCAAGAATATGCTCGAAGTGGCCGGCCTGGGGATCGAACAGATCGTCTATCGTCCCGACCTGGCGACCAATTACGTGCTCGAAGAGTACGCCGACGGCAAGCGGATCTCGGAGAAAAGCCGCGTACAGCTCGAAGCGGGCAGCGGCGTCACCCTTTACGTCGGGGAGAGCGGTTCCGTTTCGACACTCGTGCCGAAGACCGTGGGGCTTCACCTCCAACAGGCCAAAAGCCGTTTGTGGGAGCTGGGGCTCAACATCGGCAAGATCTCCTTCGACGAGGGAATCAACCTGCTGAACCAGCGGGAAGCCCGGGTTTATCTGCAGACGCCTTCGGCCGGCAGCCGTGCCCGGCTGGGTGCGAAGGTCGATCTGAAGCTGACCCTCGATGCTGCCAAAGTCACCGCCCAGAGCGCTGCGGCCGATAAGGAGATGATAAAAGCCGCCGAAGAGCTGCGCCGCCTCGACGCTGAAACGGCCGATTCGCTGGCCCGTGTTCGTCTGGACAGTCTGGCCAACCGTCCCGTCGAAGCGGAGCCGGTCATCGACGACGGGCTTTTCCCGGACGAAGAGACAGCGGAAGACGAATTTTTCCAATAACGCACACGTCCGATGAGCGAATCGCAATACATACCCGATCCGGACGAACTCGAGGACGACGCTGCCGGCGAGCAGGACGAGCTGTACGAACATTACAGCATCACGGCCGACCGGGGGCAAAGCCCGCTGCGGTTGGACAAGTTCCTGACGATCCACATGGAGCGTTGTTCGCGCAACCGCATCCAGACGGCTGCCGACGCAGGCAATATCCTGGTCAATGGCAAACCCGCGAAGTCGAGCTACAAGGTCAAACCCGGCGACCGTATCTCGCTGGTGATGCCCTATCCCAAGCGCGAAATCGAGATCATTCCCGAAAACATCCCGCTCGAAATTCCCTACGAGGACGACGACCTGCTGCTGGTCAACAAGCCTGCGGGCATGGTCGTCCATCCCGGTCACGGCAACTACTCCGCAACGCTCGTGAACGCCCTGACATACCATTTGCAGAATCTGCCCCTGTTCCAGGAGGGCGATATGCGGGCCGGACTGGTGCACCGCATCGACAAGAACACCTCGGGGCTGCTGGTGATCGCCAAAAACGAGCGGGCGCACGCTCGGCTCGCCAAACAGTTCTTCGACCATACGATCACGCGGCGGTATGTGGCGCTGGTGTGGGGAAATTTCGAGGAGGACGAAGGCACCATTACCGGCAACATCGGCCGCAGCCCCAAAGACCGGCAGAAGATGTGGGTCTTCGAAGACGGCTCGGACGGCAAGCACGCCGTGACCCACTACCGGGTGCTGAAGCGCTACGGTTACGTAACCCTCATTGAATGTCGCCTCGAAACGGGCCGCACACACCAGATCCGCGTCCACATGCAGTGGAAGGGACACCCCCTGTTCGGCGACGAACGGTACGGCGGCGACCGTATCCTCAAAGGTACGACCTTCAACAAATACAAACAGTTTATCGAAAATTGTTTCGCCGCGATGCCCCGGCAGGCACTCCATGCCAAAAGCCTCGGCTTCCAGCATCCTACTACGGGCGAACAGGTCTATTTCGAAAGCGAACTGCCGGAAGATTTCCGTACCGTGTTGGCTAAGTGGGACGCCTATGCCGCTGCGGGGCTTGCGGAAGAATAAAAATCGAGATTGAAATGTTTCTGCCCACTACCCTCAAGGAAGTCCGCGCACGCGGCTGGGATCAACTCGACGTGATCCTCTTCACGGGCGATGCCTACATCGACCACCCGTCGTTCGGCGCGGCCGTCGTGGGCCGTCTGCTCGAAGCCGAAGGGTATCGTGTGGCGATTGTGCCCCAGCCCAACTGGCGGGACGACCTGCGGGATTTCACCAAGCTCGGCACTCCGCGCCTCTTCTTCGGCGTGACGGCCGGGGCGATGGATTCGATGGTGAACCACTATACCGCCAACATCCGGTTGCGCAGCAACGATGCCTACACGCCCGGCGGGAAAGCAGGATTCCGCCCCGACTATGCGGTCAAAACCTATACGCAGATTCTCAAGCGGCTCTTTCCGCGTACGCCGGTGGTCATCGGCGGTATCGAGGCTTCATTGCGCCGCCTGACCCACTACGACTACTGGAGCGATTCGCTCCATCCCTCGATCCTCGCCGACAGCGGGGCCGACCTTTTGATCTACGGCATGGGCGAGCGGGTGATTCAACAGGTGGCGCGGGCGATGAACAACGGATTCAACGCCAAGTTGTTGCGAAATATCCGACAGGTGGGATTCATGGCCGACCGCAGCTATGTGGAGCGGCTCGATCCCACCCGAACGATCCGCCTGCACTCCTACGAGGAGTGCGTGGCCGACAAGCGGGCCTTTGGGAAGAACTTCACCCGCATCGAAACCTTGAGCAACCTGATGGAACCGGACGAAACGCTCGTCGAAGGTGTCGGCGACCGCTATGCGGTCATCACGCCGCCCAACGCGACGCTTACGACCGAGGAGCTGGATCATTCGTTCGATCTGCCGTACGAGCGGGCGCCGCACCCCCGCTACCGGGGTCGTGGCGACATTCCGGCCTGGGAGATGATCAAGCACTCGGTCAATATCCATCGGGGTTGTTTCGGCGGCTGCTCCTTCTGCACCATATCGGCCCACCAGGGCAAGTTCATCACTTCGCGCAGCGAAAAATCCATCCTTCGCGAAGTAGAGCGGGTGACCCGCATGCCCGATTTCCGGGGTTACCTTTCGGACATCGGAGCGGCCAACATGTACCGCATGGGCGGCCGCGACCGGGAGCTGTGCAGCAAATGCCGCCGTCCGTCGTGCCTGCATCCGAAGATGTGCCCCAACCTCGATAACGACCATCGTCCGTTGCTCGATCTCTATGCCAAAGTGCGGGCGGTCAAGGGGGTCAAGAAGGCTTTTATCGGCAGCGGTATCCGCTACGACCTGTTCGACGGCAGCGATTACCTCGATACGGTCATCCGTCATCATACGTCGGGCCGCCTCAAAGTGGCGCCGGAACATACCGAGGATGCCGTGCTGAAACTGATGCGCAAGCCGCCGTTCGTGATGTTCGAACGGCTCAACGCCGATTTCAACCGGATCTGCCGCCGCGAAGGGCTGCCGTACCAGCTGATTCCCTATTTCATCTCCTCGCACCCGGGATGCACGGAGCGCGACATGCGCTCGCTGGCGGACAAGGTGTTGGGCAAACTCCACTTCGACCTGGAGCAGGTGCAGGATCTGACCCCTACACCGATGACCTTTTCGTCGGTGATGTTCTACACGGGCGAAAACCCCTATACGGGCGAAAAGGTCTATGTCGCCCGCTCGCAGGAGGAGAAACGCAGGCAGAAAAGCTACTTCTTCCGCCGCAAACGATAGCCCGGCAACGAAATCGGCACTCCCAAAAGAGTGCCGATTGCTGTACCTTTCGGATTCCCCGATCCTAATTCAGATAGGGTTTCAGTACGCCGAACAACAGGTAGGCCACGATCAGCGTGACTACGATGTTGAACATCTGGGCCGTCATGAAAGCCCAGAACGTGCGGCGGTTTTCCTTCGAGAAAATATCCCGGAAACGGGTTTCGAGGCCGATGCAGACGAACGCGATGTTGAAGAGCGTATTGCTGAACATCTTGGCCGAAGTGCGGGCCGGCGCGGCTTCGTTGCCGGCGAAGAAGAGGCTGAAGAGGAGCGATACCGCGACGAAACCCACCACGAATTTCGGGAAGCGCTCCCAGATCACCCGCACGCTGGGGCGCTGACGTTTCTTCTGTCCCTTGTAAGACCAATACAGCGAAATGACGAACGCCGCGATACCCAGCAGGACGTTCTGCGACGACTTGACGATGATGGCCGTCTGTTCGGCCGTTTCACCCAGCAGAGCACCCGACGCTACGACCGCACCCGTCGTATCGATCGTTCCGCCCATCCAGGCGCCTGCGACTTCCTGCACGGTTTCGGGGTTCGCCACCACAGTCGGCAGCAGCAGACCGGCCAGCCAGGGCATCACGTACATCATCGGCACGGCGCAGACCAGCACCAGCGAAATGATGTAGGAGAGTTTCTTGTTGTCGCCCCGGATTACGCCGCAGGTGGCGATGGCGGCCGAAACGCCGCAGATGCTGACCGAGCTGGCGAGCATCGTCGAGGTTTCCTCGTCCACACGCATCCGCCGGGCCAGCCAGAAGGCGAAGTACCACACCGTAAAGACGACGATGAAAGCCTGGATCAGCGCGTAAACGCCCGATTGGAGCACTTCGCCGAAGAGGATCGTCGCACCCAGGCAGACGATACCGATCTTGATGTAAAACTCGCTCTGGATCGCCGGTTTCAACCACTCGGGCACCCGGAAAAAGTTACTGATGACCAGGCCGAAGATCACCGAAAAGAAAACCGCCTCGAAGCCCAGTCGTTTAATTGCGGGGATCGAAGCCACGGCTTGCGACAGCAGAGCCACGCCGAAAATGGCGAGCAGCGAAACGGCGAAACGACGCAGCGGACGGCCCAATATCCGCTGACAGACACCCGTCAAAACCAGCAGGAAGAGGAACATCGCTCCGGCGCTCATCCAATTTCCGGCGGAGGAGAGGTCTTTGGGCATCGCAGGCATCCAGCGGGGAAACAGCAGGGCGAGCAGGAGAATCGCTGCGCCGGCCCCGACGATCACCCAGTCTTCGCTTTTAAGTTGTCGAATCAAACTTTTCTTCATAAACTACACATTAACAAGTGTGCAAAGAAGCGATTTTTTTGCCGGAATCCGTTACGCATAAATACCCAAATTTGCGGATGCGGGAGTTGGAAACGAAAATTTCCCGGAGCAGATTCGCTCCGGGAAACGGAATGTCGGTTTGAAAATCGGTACGGTCGTCCTCGATGACCAGCCGCACAACGCAAGATCGGGGTCGTTACCGTGGTACGGGAAACGAGAGGGTCCGGGCGTCGAGATGCCCGTCCAGATAGGGACTCCAGTTCTGGGCCTGGCCGTTGGAAATCGAGAACCAGCCGCTGCGCACTTTATAGGGAACGATATCTATGCGGCGCAACGCGTATTTGGTCCGGATCTCCATGAGCGAACTCATCGAAATCACCGGCGTCATGGTGGTCGAAGGGCTGAAATAGTCCGCCGGATAGAGGGAGGGTGCTTTGAGCTACATCGAATCCGGAAGCATCTTCGACAGATAATACTCCTCGATCCGTTCGGCCGCTTTCCGGTCCGGAGTTTTGATTTCGGGCGGATTCTGACTTGCAGCCGTCCATACGGTGCCTGCGAAAAGCAGGCTGTAGAAAATTCGTTTCATAACATTGAACTGTTTTCTTTCGTTTTTCAGTACCCGGCAAAACTTCCGGTTCGCCTTTGCTTCCGCACCCGGTACACCGGAGAAGCGCTCTGCGTCGTCGCCTGCCGGAAAAGTCCGTTGTCCTCTGATGTCGGTTTCCCGGTCAGAACACCTCTTGCAGAATACGGACCGACTGCACGGCGTGGATCGCGTCCAGGTGGTAACCGTAGTAGGCCAGCAAAGCCTCCAGAAAAGCGCTCCGCTGTGTACGGTTGAGTCCTATTTCGGCCAGGCAACGTACGTCGCACTCCACGAAGTCGTTCATTAGACGAGCGTTCTCCGGGGTCATTACCGTCGCATGCGGCGGCTTTTGCACGGTGTACGATCCTTCGCAGGCATCGAACCAGGCGCCGGGCATATATTCGTTTCCCGGATAAAATCCCAGGAAACGGCTCAGATTCACCAGAAACCAGAGGTGGAAATTGGCCACGCCCTCTTCCATACTGTCCAGCGCCCCGATACTCTCCCACACGAAATCGAACAACTGGCTGTCAGGCTCGCTCTCCTTGACAAGACGGTACAAAACCTCTGCCATGAACAGGGCGATCGTCGAGCGCCTCACGTCGAAAGGCATTCGTTGCAGGACGATTCCGCTCTGCACCTCCCGAAAACGGTGCATCTGCTGCCGCGAAGAGGTCAGCCCTTCGAATTCGAGGGCGAACATCGGCTGGAACAACGCCAGTTTCGAACCCCGTCCCCGACTGCTGCGGACACCCTGCACCATGTAACTCTGACGCCCCAACGCGTCGGTCAGCAGGTGCACGACCATCGCGCTGTCGCCGTACTTGAGCGAATTGAGCACGATTCCCCGCGCCTTGTATGTCTTGAGCGTTCCCGGCACCTCACGCTTTCTTTACGTGCACCATCGCCCAGCCGTCGCGCCTACGCACTTC
>OGDA01001153.1_pt1 | contig 9924 bp, 7 predicted proteins | sample 1570281 | NCBI WGS metagenome assembly OGDA01 (sample SAMEA2582184, study PRJEB24529) | metagenome
GCTTTTTCGGAGTAGTGCGGCACCCGGTTGGCGGTGGTGAAGGCAATGACGATCTCACCGGAGCCGTTTCCGCAGAAAGAGCCGGTGCGGGACAGGCCCACCAGCGCCCGGTGGCAGAGCCGCCGCAGCTGGCGCTCGCTCAGAGGGATATCTGTTGCCAGCACCGTGATGATGGAGCCCTTGTCCTCATGGGGCGGGATACGGGCTTCCAACAGCTCGTGGATGGGTGTGCCCGCCACGATGAGGTCATCGAAGGTGGCGTGATTGGAGAGCACCAGTGCCCCGATGGTGTAGGACTTACCGTCCAGCTCCACCAGCCGGGAGGCAGAACCGATGCCGCCTTTCAGCCCGTGGCAGCGCATTCCGCGTCCGGCACCCACTGCACCCTCGGCGAAATCAGCTTTACAGTCTGCCAGAGCGGCAGCCACATGCGCCTCGGTGACATGCAGGCCCCGGATATCGTTCAGGCCGCTGTCGTTGCACTCGCAGACGACCGGGTTCACACTGCCGGTGGTCTCGCAGATATCGGGGTTGCGCTCCAGCATATATTTGACCAGCGCCGTCTCCACGGTGCCCACACTCAGGGTGTTGGTAAACAGGATGGGGGTCTCCAGCGTACCCAGCTCATCGATCTGGACAAGGCCGGTGGTCTTGCCGAAGCCGTTGATGACATGGCTGGCCGCCATCACTTTATCGTGAAAAATATCGCCCTGATGGGGCAGCAGCGCGGTCACGCCGGTCTGGACATCGCCGTCCGCCAGTGTGCAGTGACCCACCGTCACGCCCGGCACATCGCTGATCTTATTGCGCTCCCCGTGGGGCAGATGTCCCACCCGGAAGCCCCATTCATTCTTATCGATTCCCATAAATACCTCTCCGTTATTGCTTTTCAATACCGCCCCTCCTGATCCGAAAGGCAGAAAAACAGTCGTGCGTAAACCCGGCTTCCCCATGGGGGAGCTATCGCCGCAGGCGGTTGAAGGAAGTCACTCCTCAGAGTGCTTCACGCGCTGCATCTCTCCCAGATCATAGGGGGTGTTCTGGTAGACGTAGTAGTTCAGCCAGTTTTCATACAGCAGATGGGCGTGCGCGCGCCAGCGGAAGAGCGGCGGCTGGCTGGGGTCATCGTTGGGGTAGTAGTTTTTGGGCACTGCAATGGGCAGGCCCTTGGCAACATCCCGCTTATACTCCGCATCCAGCGTGTATTTGTCGTACTCCGGGTGGCCGATGACAAAGATCTGCCGGCCGTTCTCGGTGCTCATCAGGAAAGGCCCTGCCTCATCGCTCTCGGCAAGGATGCGCAGCGCACCGCAGTGGTCGATATCCTCCCGGCTCATGGCGGTGTGGCGGCTGTGGGGAGCATAGAACACCTCATCAAAGCCGCGCACCAGCGGGTTGGAGGGCCGGATGACCCGGTGCTCGAACACGCCGAACATCTTGGCAGGCAGCAGCTCCTTGCGGATGCCGTAGTGGTAGTACAGGCCCGCCTGAGCACCCCAGCAGACATGCAGGGTGGAATAGACGTTCGTCTCGCTGAAATCCATGATCTCGCACAGCTCCGGCCAGTAATCCACCTGCTCAAAGTCCATGGTCTCCACCGGAGCGCCGGTGATGATCATGCCGTCGTAGCGGTTATGCTTCACCTCGTCGAAGGTCTTATAAAAGGCCTCCAGATGAGCCGCCGAAACGTGCGTTGCCTCATGGCTCATCGTCTGCAGCAGGGTCATGTGCACCTGCAGCGGCGTGTTGGCCAGCAGCCGGGCAATCTGGGTCTCGGTGGCGATCTTGGTCGGCATGAGGTTCAGGATGAGGATCTCCAGCGGACGGATGTGCTGGGAGAGTGCCCGTTCCCGGTGCATGACGAAGACGTTTTCCTCGTAGAGGGCATCGTAGGCGGGAAGAGTCTTGGGGATGATCAGCGGCATAGCATCGTTGCTCCTTTTGACGGTTTTAGCGGGAAGTTTTTATCTGCATCCGGAGACGCTTTTTTCACGGGAAGGGGCCGAAACCGGCAGATGGCGCTGACCGTGTTTCTTAGATCTTATCCAGCGCCTGTGCAATATCGGCGATGAGGTCTTCGCTGCTCTCGAGGCCGCAGCTCATCCGCACCAGCTCAGCAGGCACACCGGCAGCGGCCAGCTGCTCGTCGTTCATCTGGCGATGGGTGCTGGAAGCCGGGTTCAGGCAGCAGGTGCGGGCATCGGCCACATGGGTCTCAATGGCAGCCAGCTTGAGCTCCTTCATAAAGGTGCTGGCAGCTTCGCGGCCGCCGGCCAGACCAAAGCTGACCACGCCGCAGCTGCCATTGGGCAGATACTTTTCAGCCAGTGCGTGGTAGGGGCTGGACTCCAGGCCGCAGTAATTCACATAGGCCACCTTGGGATGGCTTTCGAGGAACTTTGCCACAGCCATGCCGTTGGCGCAGTGGCGCTGCATCCGGACGTGGAGGCTCTCAAGGCCGAGGTTCAGCATATAGGCATTCATCGGGGACTGCATGGAGCCGAAGTCCCGCATCAGCTGAGCCGTTGCCTTGGTGATAAAGGCACCCTCTTTGCCAAAGCGTTCGGCGTAGGTGATGCCGTGGTAGCTGTCGTCCGGGGTGCACAGGCCGGGGAACTTCTCGGCGTGGGCCATCCAATCGAACTTGCCGCCGTCCACGATGGCACCGCCCAGCACTGCGCCGTGGCCGTCCATGTACTTGGTGGTGGAGTGGGTCACGATATCCGCGCCCCACTCAAAGGGGCGGCAGTTGACCGGCGTGGGGAAGGTGTTATCCACGATCAGGGGCACGCCGTGGGCGTGAGCAGCCTTGGCAAACTTCTCGATATCCAGCACGGTCAGGGCGGGGTTGGCAATGGTCTCGCCGAACACCACCTTGGTGTTGGGCCGGAAAGCGGCGTTCAACTCCTCCTCGGTGCACAGCGGGTCCACAAAGGTGGCCTCAATGCCCATCTTCTTCATGGTGACAGAAATGAGGTTGAAGGTGCCGCCGTAGATGGTGCTGGATGCCACGATATGGTCACCAGCCTCGCAGAGGTTGAACAGGGCAAAGAAGTTGGCTGCCTGACCGCTGGAGGTCAGCATGGCGGCGGTGCCGCCCTCCAACTCGCAGATCTTCTTGGCCACAAGGTCACAGGTGGGGTTCTGCAGGCGGGAGTAGAAGTAGCCGTCGGCTTCCAGGTCGAACAGCTTGCCCATATCCTCGCTGGTGGCATATTTGAAGGTGGTGGACTGGATGATGGGGATCTGGCGGGGCTCGCCATTGCCGGGCGTATAACCGCCCTGCACACAGATGGTATCACGGTTCATTGCAACATACTCCTTTACTGGGTTTGTCCGAATAGTACAATTCCCCGCAGGAGCACATGCCTCCGGCGGGGAATTGAAACGTTGAATTTAAACTCCTGCTCCGAGGGCGAAATGAGGAGAGAACTCCTTCCGTCAAAGCCTTTCGGCTTTGCCACCTCCCTCAAAGAGGGAGGCTTTAAGGCTCCCTCTCCGAGGGAGCTGGCGCACGAAGTGCGACTGAAGGAGTTACTTCCTCAGCCGCTTATCGCTTCTGGTGGCCCAGAAGGTGCCAACGGTCTGGAAGATCTGCACCAGCAGCACCAGCAGGATGACGCAGACGATCATAATGTTGGTCTGGTAGCGGTAGTAGCCGTAGGAAAGGGCGATCTTGCCCAGACCGCCGCCGCCGATGACACCGGACATGGCCGAGTAGCCCAGAATGGTGGTCAAAGCTGTGGTCATGCTGGAGATCAGGCCGGGCAGGCACTCGGGGATCATTACCTTGGTGATGATCTGGAACGGGGTCGCACCCATGCTCTGGGCGGCTTCCACCACACCCTCATCCAATTCGCGCAGGCTGGTCTCCACCAGACGCGCCACAAACGGGAAGGCCGCCACCACCAGCGGGACGATGGTGGCCTTGGTGCCTACGGTGGTGCCCACGATGATACGGGTCAGCGGAAAAACGCAGATCATCAAGATCAGGAAAGGCACACTGCGCAGGATGTTGATGATGATATTCAGCAGGTGCATCAGCCAGCCGGGCAGGGGCAGAATGCCGTCCTTATCACCGGCCACCAGCAGCACGCCCAGCGGCAGGCCGATGACCAGAGAGAACGCGGTGGAGAGCACCGTCACATAGAAGGTCTCCCAGATGGCAAAGCCATAATCTGCAATGGTCATTCTCCGGTCACCTCCTCCACCGTAATGCCGGGCTGTGCCCGCATGTAGGCAGCAGCCTGTTTTGCTTCATCCAGGTCAGCGGGCAGCTTGAGCAGCATGGAGCCGTAGCACTGGCCGCTCAGGTCGCGGGTATCGGCGCTGAGCACCGACACCAGAATGCCCTTTTCGGCGGCAAGGCTTGCCACCAGCGGTTTTGCGGCGGAAGAACCGTTGAAGGTCACACGCACCACATGATCGTCCGGCGCAAAGCTGGACAGGTCGCGGGCGGCGCTGCCGCCGTTGGGAGCCACCAGACGCTTTGCCGCGGCGGTCTTGGGGTTGGCGAAGATCTCCTTCACCTCGCCCTGTTCCACCACAACGCCGCCGTCCAGAATGGCAACGTGATCGCAGATCTCCTCCACAACGCTCATCTGATGGGTGATGACCACCACCGTGATGCCCAGCTTCCGGTTGATGTCCTTGATCAGGGTCAGGATGGAGTGGGTGGTGTTGGGGTCCAGCGCGCTGGTGGCCTCATCGCAGAGCAGGACCTTGGGGTCAGTTGCCAGTGCGCGGGCAATGGCAATGCGCTGCTTCTGGCCGCCGGAGAGCTGGGCCGGGTAGGCGTTGGCCTTATCGGGCAGGCCCACCATTTCCAGCAGTTCCTTGGCGCGCTTTTCGGCTTCCTCTTTCTTCACACCTGCCAGCTCCATGGGGAAGCAGATGTTCTTCAGGCAGCTGCGCTGCATCAGCAGGTTGAACTGCTGGAAGATCATCGTGATCTCCCGGCGGCGCTGACGCAGCTGGGCGGGCGTGAGCTTTTCCATCTCCACGCCGTCAATGGTGTGTTTCTCTCCGGTGTTTGCTATTTCAATGGTAGGGCGGGCGATACCTTTGCTACCCGTTGACATACGCTGTCCCAGACCACAACCCAATGTACCTTTTTCACCCGGTTGCAATTGCAAACCATACATATAAGTGGCACGGCGGGTCATAGCCACTCCGGCCAGCACGTTTTCGTTTTGTGCCGAGGCCATGAAGCCTTTGGGAGCGATGATGTCGAAATCCTTTTTAGATGAAGCCTCCTTCACCGCAGCGATACCTCCGTAATGGTCGCCATGAGGGTGGGTGAAAATTACGCCTTGTACAGGTAGGTCTGCCACATGCTTCTTAATGAGGTCATAGCCCGCCTTGGCAGCGGCATCTGTAGTCGTCACGTCAATGATAATCCAACCATTGTCAGAACGGATGAAAGTCATGTTGGCTATGTCGAATCCTCTCACCTGATAAAGTTTGCCGGGTATCACTTCAAACAGTCCGTTTATGCGGTTGAGTTGCGACTGTCTCCACAGACTCGGGTTGGCTGTCTGAGGAGTATTGCTCTTCAGAAAATCCCATTCTTCCACAGAATAAGATACTTTGCCTTCTTTATCCAGTACAGCGTTTCCATCGATGCTTGCGATAAAGCCCCGGTTGGCATCTTCATAGTCCTGACGGTCGTTGAAATTCAGTTCCGTCTTTACAGCTTCGTTGGCACGGATAGTGTGTTCCGTAGCCGATTTCTGCGCCAAAAGAACTGACGGAATGACCGTCAGTGAGAGCGCCACAGTCAATAACTTTTTGTTCATTGTCATCTGATTTGGTTTCGGTACAAAGTAACGGAGATTTTTCACGCTTGTAAATGTGCTTTTCTGCATTTTATTTGTATATTCGTACGATTATTAAGGGTTGAATAGTTTATTAACCCTATTTACATGTCTATTTGTATGATTCAGTCTATATTTACATTCGATAAATTGCTTCAACGCTTGCAGTTGGGTAAAGAGGTGACTCCTTTCGTGATTTGGCGCGAAAATGACCTTTTCGGCACACACGATAATCCGGTAAAGATAGATATACCCTGTCTTTTTTTGTGTCTGGATGGAGAAATGCAATTGGATATCAACTTACAGTCCTATCGCTTCAACCGTGAACACTTGTTGTGTTTCATCACACCCTGTGCCTGTCGTATTGTAAGCCGCAGCCCCGGCTTCCGATGTGTAGGGCTGTTGCTTTCCAAATCTTTTTGGAGGCAGCTTGTTTTTGCTGAGCGTACCTTGGGAAAGATTGCGATACGTGATGCTTTCATTGCCGTCCATGATGATGAACACGAGCGGCTGACTCGCTTCTACGAGCTCCTATGTCTTTGCGCCGACGCTCCCGGTTTGAGAGATTCCGCAGATACTCTTTATCCGCTCATCCTGGGTATGTTCTGTCAAGTACGTAATATCTGTCGGCGGCTGGAAGACACTGCCACTCCCGCGTCGCACAGTGAGAAGATCTTTTATGATTTCCTCGATTTGCTACACACCCATTACCGTAAGCAACGGCGCGTATCATTTTATGCCGGCGAACTTTCACTGACACCCCGCCATCTTACTACTGTAATCCGACTGGTGAGCGGACGCAGTGCCGCACGGTGGATAGAGGAATACATTGTGCTCGAAGCACAGATTCTGTTGCGTAATTCACCAATGGCCATTAAGGAAATAGCCTACGAATTAGGGTTTAATGAACAATCACTTTTTTCCAAATATTTCAGTCGTGTTTCGGGTAGTTCCCCCGAAAGCTACCGTCGTTCTTCTACAGCATAGAGCATCCGGTTAGACCGGACGGTTTTAGTTTACTTTCTGGATTTTCAATAAAACCATTATCCAAAGCCAGTTGGATAATGGTTTTCTATCTGCAGTGATTTCCCCGGGTTGGCGGCTCCTTTCGTCGGTCGGTGGAGATACGAAGCGAATCAGTTGTATTATGAGATGGAGGTGACTGCCGGAATTTATAACCTGTGTTTTTATTCCGTGAAAGATACGCTTGGAAATGAGTTGTGGTGTGGAGTTACACGTTTCCGGATGAAAAAAGAAGGCGATAAGCTGATTTGCGAAGAGTTGGATACCCGGCAAAATGAATTGGGGATCGGGGAATGGCAATCGGTAGATCCAAATGAATTGCGGATAAAGATATGGGATAACGGTAATCCGGAAGAAGCCGGAACCGTACGTATTTATCGGCGCCTGAATGAGGAAGGATAAAAGTGACGGGGGTACAAACGTTCTAAATACGGAAAAAAGGCACTAAATAATTTTTTTAATCCTTTGAAAGGGTTAAATTTGTTCGTTTTTTCAAACAAACAGTTACAGTTAAATATATAAATTATGGCAGAAAAAGAAAATTGTAAGCTTTTCAGTGAGTTTGCGCCGAACACAATGCAAGAGTGGATCGACAAAGTCACTGTCGACCTGAAAGGGGCCGATTTCAATAAAAAGCTTGTATGGAGAACCAATGAGGGTTTTAATGTTCAGCCGATGTACCGGTTGGAGAATATGCAGGATCTGAAAAATCTGGATTGTCTACCCGGCGAATTCCCGTTTGTGAGAGGTAACAAAAAAGATAACAACGATTGGTATGTACGTCAGGATATCGTTGTGGAAGATCTGGCTGAAGCAAATAAAAAAGCATTGGATGTATTGAATCGCGGTGTGGACTCACTGGGTTTTGTACTGAATGGATGCCAGGAATTTACCAAAGCAGATATGGAAGTCCTCCTGAAAGACATCTGCCTGGAATGTGTGGAAATCAACTTTGTCGCCGGATGTAAAAAAGGAAGTATCCTGGATGCATTTAAGGCTGTTGTGGAAGAAAGAGGTATTGCACCTGAAAAAATACAGGGGGGAATCAATGTCGATCCGTTGACCGCTCTCACCCGGAAAGGAAAGAACTGTTGCGACAAACCTTTCGAAAACGTAAAAGTAAATCTTGAAAAAATGGCTGCCTACAAAAACTTCAAGACCATTGAAGTAGGTGGATATGTTTTCAATAACTCAGGATCTTCTATCGTTCAGGAGTTGGGATTCTCACTGGCTGCCGGTGTTGAATATCTGGACAAACTGACGGATGCAGGAATGAAGATCGATGAAGTGGCTCCGAAAATCCGTTTCCACTTCGCTACCGGTTCCAAGTATTTCATGGAGATCGCTAAATTGCGGGCTGCCCGTTACTTGTGGGCTCACATCGTGAAAGCCTACAATCCGTCTTGCGATTGCAAATGTAAGATGAATATCCATGCAGAAACTTCTGAATGGAATAAAACCGTATACGATCCGAACGTAAATATGCTGCGTACTCAGACCGAAACGATGTCGGCCGTATTGGGCGGTGTCGATTCGTTCACCGTTCATCCGTTCGACGATACCTTCGAATGTCATCCCTCCGACGTGGCGGAACGTGTTGCCCGCAACCAGCAGTTGTTGCTGAAAGAAGAGTCGCACTTTGCCAAGATCGTCGATGTTGCCGGCGGTTCATATTATATCGAGGAACTGACCCAGAATATTGCTGAAGCTGCCTGGAAATTATTCCTGGAAACTCAGGAACAGGGAGGATATATCGAAGCATTGAAGAAAGGATTTGTTCAGGCTGCTGTGAAAGCTACCGCCCAGGCTCGTAACCTGGCTATCGCTCAGCGTAAAGAAAACTTTGTGGGTGTTAACCAGTTCCCTAACTTCAACGAAAAGATCGATCGTCAGCTGTGTGCCTGCATCTTCGAACCCGAAGACGAAACTGCCGAAGGCGCTGAAATCGAAACCCTGAAACCTTACCGCGGACCGGCTGCATTCGAGGCGATGCGCCTGAAAACCGATGCTTTCTCGGCTAAAAACGGTCGTCCGGTTGTCTATATGTTTCCGATGGGTAATCTGGCTATGCGTAAAGCACGGGCTCAGTTTGCATGTAACTTCTTCGCTTGTGCCGGATTTGAAGTAAAAGATAACAATGGCTTCAAGACGGTCGATGAAGGGGTTCAGGCATGTCTGGATAATAAAGCCGCTATCGTTGTGCTGTGTAGCTCCGACGATGAATATGCCGGATTTGCACCCGAAGCTTTCGAAAAACTGAAAGACAAAGCTATCGTTGTAGTTGCGGGTAATCCTGAAAGCCGTCCCGAACTGGAAGCAAAAGGATTGCTGAACTATATCCACGTGAAGAACAATGTACTGGAAGAACTGAAAGGCTACCAGGTAAAATTAGGTATTAAATAAAGTAACGGGTAACTCTGTAACTTTTTAACTATTGAAACATGAAACCGAATTTTAAAGATATAAATATTAAAGCGTCTGAAAAGGCTTCCATGAGCGCCGCTGAATGGGAAAAAGCCAACCACATCGCTAAAAACTGGACGACCCCTGAGTTGATTCCGGTGAAACCGGTATATACTGCCGATGATTTGAAAGGTATGGAACATTTGGATTATGTTGCCGGAATTCCGCCTTATCTCCGTGGACCGTATTCTGCCATGTACCCTTTGCGTCCCTGGACGATCCGTCAGTATGCCGGATTCTCTACCGCTGAAGAATCGAATGCTTTCTATCGCCGCAATCTGGCTGCCGGACAGAAAGGTTTGTCTGTAGCGTTCGACCTGGCTACTCACCGTGGATACGACTCCGACCACCCGCGTGTGATCGGGGATGTCGGTAAAGCCGGTGTGGCTGTCGACTCTATCCTGGACATGAAGATCCTGTTCGATCAGATCCCTTTGGATAAGATGTCCGTATCTATGACCATGAACGGTGCCGTGCTTCCGGTCCTGGCTTTCTATATTGTTGCCGGATTGGAACAAGGGGCTACCCTGGAGCAGCTGTCCGGAACCATTCAGAACGATATCCTGAAAGAATTTATGGTGCGTAATACCTATATTTACCCGCCGAAATTCTCGATGAAGAT
>OGDA01001160.1_pt1 | contig 9880 bp, 8 predicted proteins | sample 1570281 | NCBI WGS metagenome assembly OGDA01 (sample SAMEA2582184, study PRJEB24529) | metagenome
TCACCGTAGAAGTTTTCATCCAGATCGAGTGAGCCTCCTCCGGCTGCCATCTCTTCGAAATCGACTGTTTGCTTGGGGGCTTCACCCGATTTCTTAGTACATTTAGCACCTTTTATTTCTTTTCCGGTGATGATTTCGGACAATTCGATGAAGAAACAACGTTCAGTCATGTAATCGAATACGTAAAGCAATTTTTGCTTTTCATCTTCAATCAACTCGTTGAGGCGGGGCTCTTTCATAATCCAGCTGTCCATTTCCGGATTATTGTCCATCTCTTCCAGTGTAATTTCTTTTTCTTTTTCCCAGTCATCATCACAGATAAAGAAAGAAGTCATCTGGTCGTTTGTATAGTTTGCTGCTTTCAGGATAGCTTCATGAAGATCGAAGAAAGTAGCTTCCGGGTCAATCTGTATCTCTCTGACGAAATCGTCAACCTCATCAGATATAATGGTAAATCTGTATATCATAGTTGTTACTGTTTTATTGATGGCGTAAAAGTAATAAAAAACCGAAAGATTGCAAATAAGATGGCTGGGTTTATTCCACAAAAAAGGAGGATGCTTGGAAAACATCCTCCTCTTCTTATTGATTTCTATTTATTTACCTGATAATTCCCCGTTCCGAGTTGCGAATAAAATCAACGATGTATTCTATTTCGGGGCTGGCCGGCACTTCTGCTTCAACCTTTGTGAGAGCATCCGAAGTGTTGAGTCCGCTTTGATAAATGATGCGGTAGGCATTGTGGATATTCTCTATAATCTCGTTCGAAAAACCACGACGACGGAGTCCGATGATGTTGATTCCACTGTAAGCGATAGGTTCGCGTCCGGCTATGATATACGGAGGAATATCTTTACTGAAACGGCATCCTCCCTGAATCATGACGTATCCGCCTACCCGGCAAAATTGGTGCATTAACACATTGGCACTGATGATGGCATTGTCATCGATGATGATTTCTCCGGCCATTTTGGTGGAGTTACCAACGATACAACCGTTGCCGATCAATGCATCGTGGGCCACATGGACGCCTTCCATCAATAGGTTGTTGTTACCTACAATGGTTCTGCCTTTAGCTGCTGTACCTCGGTTGATGGTCACGTTTTCACGAATCAGGTTATTGTCACCTATTTCGGCTGTACTTTCTTCACCTTTGAATTTCAAATCTTGTGGGATTGCTCCGATAACGGCTCCCGGAAAGATTGTATTTCCGTTACCGATACGTGAACCGTACAGGATGTTGGCATTAGCCATAATTTTATTGTTATCTCCGATGACTACATTTCTATCAATGTACACAAAAGGAGCTATCTCTACGTTTTCCCCGATTTTTGCTTCGGGATGAATATACGCTAAGGGACTTATCATGCTTAATAAATTATTTGTTTTTTACTATTTGAGCCATGAATTCGCATTCACAGACTACTTTTTCACCAACGAAAGCATAGCCTTTCATGGTTGAAATGCCCCGGCGGATAGGAGCCAATAACTCAACACGGAATATCAGGGTATCGCCCGGAACTACCTTCTGACGGAACTTCACACCATCGATTTTCATGAAATAAGTAGAATAACGCTCCGGCTCATCTACTGAATTCAGAACGAGTAATCCGCCGATTTGAGCCATTGCTTCAATTTGCAGTACACCTGGCATCACAGGTTCCTGAGGGAAGTGTCCCTGAAAGAAGGGTTCGTTGGAGGTTACGTTTTTTACACCGACAATGTAGTTGGCACCAATTTCGATCACCTTATCTACCAATTGGAATGGATAACGGTGGGGGAGTAGTTCACGGATGCGGTTCACATCCATAATCGGAGCACGGTTGCAATCATAGGTAGGCGCCTGTATCTCGTGCAGGCGAATTTCTTTGCGCATCTGACGTGCGAATTTATTATTGATGGTGTGTCCGGGACGCGTAGCAATGATTCTTCCTTTAATGGGTTTACCGATCAGAGCAAGATCGCCGATGACATCCAACAATTTATGGCGGGCACATTCGTTGGGCCATACCAGAGGTTTGTGGTTAATGTATCCCAACAGCTTGGCATCCATGTGAGGGACTCTCATGACGTCGGCCAGCTTGTCATAGTTTTCCTGGGACATTTCACGTTCGTAGATAACGATGGCATTGTCCAGATCGCCACCCTTGATGAGTCCGGCCGACAACAGTGGCTCGATTTCACGGACAAATACAAAAGTACGGCTGGGGGCAATTTCATCTTTGAACTTTTTCATATCCTCCAGTGTGGCAAACTGGTTGGGGATGATGGTTGAATCGTAAGATACCAATACGTTCAGGCTGAAGTTCTCATCAGGAAGTACGATGATAGACGATCCTGTCTCCTCGTCACGGAATTCTATTTTTGATTTGATGATATAGAAATCTTTAACGGCATTTTGTTCTTCGATTCCTACTTTCTCTATTTCTTGTACATAATATTGTGCACTACCGTCCAGAATCGGAAATTCCGGTCCGTTGACTTGGATCAGACAGTTATCGATGCCCAAGGCATATAGAGCTGCCATTCCATGTTCAACTGTGCTTACTTTTACTCCATTTTTTGACAGCACGGTCCCTCTTGTCGTTTCACCTACATTGTCGGCTACGGCATCGATAATGGGTTGCCCTTCCAGATCCGTACGCTGTATTTTGTAGCCATGGTTATCCGGGGCGGGGTTAAACGTAACAGTCAGGTCAAGTCCAGTGTGAAGACCTTTTCCTCTCAGTGAAAAGCTCTCTTTCAGAGTTTTTTGTTTCAGCATTGGTTACTTATTTAATTGTTGTTTTAATTCTTCTATTTCTTTGCGGAGATTGCGTAACTCAATCTGCATCTCCGGAAGGCTTTTTTGTACAATGGATGCTTTGAAAAATTGTTTTAGCTCCATAGGGGGAGTTCCGATAAGTTGGCTACCGGATTTTATATTTCCGGGAACACCCGATTGGGCTCCCAGATTCACTTGGTTGCCTATTTTGAGATGTCCGGCAATGCCTACTTGTCCGCCGAACATACACCATTCGCCTACCTTGGTAGAACCTGCGATGCCCACTTGGGCAGCCATGACGGTATGCGAACCTATTTCATCGTTGTGGGCTATCTGGACCAGATTGTCCAACTTTACTCCGCTATGAATAACGGTTGCTCCCATGGTTGCACGGTCGATGCAAGTATTGGCGCCGACTTCTACATTGTCTTCCAGGATAACAATACCGATTTGGGGAATTTTTTCGTATCCTTGTGGGGTAGGGGCAAAACCGAAACCGTCTGCTCCGATCACGCATCCCGCATGCAGAATACAGTTATTACCTACCCGGCAATCATGGTATACAGTCGAGTTGGCGTACAGGATACAATTGCTGCCTATCTTGGCACCACCTCCCACAGTGGCATGCGGATGAATCACTGTGTTGTCTCCTACTTCCGCATGATCACCGATACAAGCGAAAGGAGCTATATATACGTCTTTTCCTATTTTAGCGGTTTCCGCTACATAGGCACGTTCGTCAATACCGGTTCTTTTGGGTTTGCTCATTTCATACAGATTGAGCAACTTGGCAAGGCTCTCGTAAGCATTGTCTACTTTGATTAACGTTGCTTTTACTTCTTGTTCGGGAGTAAAATCTTTGTTCACCAACACAATGCTAGCTTTAGTCTCATATATATAAGGTGTATATTTCGGATTGGAAAGGAAAGAGATAGCGCCTGGTATTCCTTCTTCTATCTTTGCGAATGTATGTACAGTAGCGTTTTCGTCACCTATAATTTCCCCTTGGATAAATGCTGCAATTTGCTTAGCCGAGAACTCCATAATCTTACTTTAAAATTTAATTAGTACGCAAATAACGGACTTTTTTTTTATATATCCTTACTCTTTGATGAATATTTTATACTTATCTATCCCAACGCAAGTAGCAGATATAGTATTTCTTTACCTTTTTAGAGAGCAATGAAATGTTTAGCATGTCCGATGCTTCTGCAATATTTTTTATTGTTCCGTCCTTATAAATAATATCAATGCTGTCATCAGCCGAATCATACATGTTCTTTTCGATACTGGGGGTAGAGACAAAATAGTCCGCTTCGGAAAGAGTAATGCCTAATTGTCGGCTGATCAGTAAAGTCAATTCTTTTTTTCGTTCTTCACTAATAGGTTCGGAGCATATCTCCACCTTGAAGATGTTGCGATTAATCATACCCAGGCTTAATGTAGATAAAACCTTATCCGTGTGGGTACTCCATACCTTTAAAGCTGTCCAGATGTCATTATCGTCCAATTGAATAAAGTTCTCCAGACAGTCCGGGTTATTGTAAAACACTTCCGGATCGATGTGATTATACAGAAAAAATTTCAATGCCGGTGAAGCAAATAATTCGACTCCTTTCGAAGCGAGTTCTTTGGCACGTAACAGGGCACTGATCAACATTCGTTCATAAGCTACCGATGTTTTGTGCAGATAAACCTGCCAATACATCAATCGCCTTGCAGTCAGGAAATTTTCTATGGAATAGATTCCTTTGGATTCCACTACCAGATGATCGTCTGCCACATCGAGCATTTTGATGATACGGGCCGAACCGATGTGTCCTTCCGAGACTCCGGTGTAGAAGCTATCACGACGCAGGTAATCTAAACGGTCCATGTCCAGTTGTCCGCTTACTAACTGATGTAAGAAACGTTTGGGATATTCATCTTTGAATATCTGGATGGCCAAACTCAGCTGTCCGTTCATCTCCCTGTTCATCCGCTCCATCAGCATCAAAGAGATTTCTTCGTGAGATACTCCTTTGACAATGGTATCTTCAAGTACATGCGAGAAAGGACCGTGACCGATGTCGTGCAACAGAATGGCTGCCTGTACGGCTTCGGCTTCACTGTCGAATATAAAGTTACCTTTGGAAGCCAGTTGTGTGATGGCCTCGCTCATCAGGTAGAAGGCACCCAGAGAGTGTTGAAAGCGGGTATGCTGTGCACCGGGATAAACAACAGACGAAAGTCCTACTTGCTTGATGCGGTTTAAGCGCTGCAAAAGGGGATGCCGTACGATGTCGTACAGCAACCCCTTTGGTATGTTGATAAACCCGAATACCGGATCATTGATAATCTTCCGTTCGTGAGGCATTATAAAATAGCTTTCAGCTGTTCTGCCATTTGCTCTTGCACTTCTTTGGCAGCAGCACGGGCGGCAGCGGCAAAATTCTCTGTTTTATCTACATAAATAATTCCGCGAGAGGAATTCACAATAAGTCCACAGGTACTGTTCATACCATATTTGCATACTTCTTCGAGAGAACCTCCCTGAGCACCGATACCCGGGACCAAGAGGAAGTGATTGGGAACAATTTTACGAATATCTTCGAAAGCACGTCCCTGAGTGGCACCTACTACATACATCATTTGTTCGTCGTTAGCCCATTCCTGTGATTTTTTTAGCACTTTTTCGAACAGACGTTCGCCGTTGGCATCTTCTGTCAGTTGGAAGTCATGAGAACCTTTATTTGAAGTCAGTGCCAGTAAGATTACCCACTTGCCTTCATAAGACAGGAATGGAGTAACGCTGTCTTCTCCCATATAAGGAGCTACAGTGACAGAGTCGATGTCCAGTTCCTCGAAGAAAGTACGGGCATACATTGCTGAGGTATTGCCTATGTCACCACGTTTGGCATCGGCGATGATAAACTGATCGGGATAATTCTCCTTGATGTAGTTCACGGTCTTTTCAAAAGCGATCCATCCTTTTACACCCATACTTTCGTAGAAGGCCAGATTGGGTTTATAAGCGATGCAATAGTCAGCCGTTGCATCGACAATTGCTTTATTGAAAGCGAAGATGGGATCCGGATCATCCAACAGGTGATCGGGTATCTTCTTGATATCTGTGTCAAGTCCTACGCAAAGAAATGATTTTTTGCGTTTGATGTTTTCAAATAATGATTGCTTGTTCATCTTTACTTAATTTACAAATTTACGATTTACAATTGAAGTAACCGTCCGTTACAATTCACTCTCTTTCAAGCGCTCCGCATTTTCGGCCACAGTCAGCTTATCGATACATTCCTGAATATCGCCGTCCATAAAGGCAGCCAGATTATAAATGGTATAGTTGATGCGGTGGTCGGTGATGCGTCCCTGCGGATAATTATAAGTGCGGATTTTAGCCGAACGGTCACCTGTCGAAACCATTGTTTTACGCTTTGAAGCAATATCGTCGATATACTTCTGATGTTCCTTGTCATAGATAAACGTACGGAGGCGTGCCAGGGCGCGCTCTTTGTTTTTCGGTTGGTCACGGGTTTCGGTACATTCAATTAAGATCTCTTCGGCTACTCCTGTATTCGGATTCTTCCAAATGTAGCGTAAACGGACACCCGATTCAACCTTGTTGACGTTCTGTCCACCTGCACCTCCGGAACGGAAAGTATCCCATTTGATTTCACCTTCGTTGATCACTACATCGAACTCTTCGGCTTCGGGTAGTACGGCTACCGAGGCTGCCGAAGTGTGTTCCCGTCCCTGGGTCTCTGTTGCAGGTACTCGTTGAACACGGTGTACTCCCGATTCGTATTTTAGTGTACCGTATACATTATCGCCTGTAACGCTGCAAATGATCTCCTTATATCCGCCGGCAGCGCCTTCATTGGCACTGGATACTTCCATTTTCCACCCTTTCGTTTCACAGAATTTGGCGTACATCCGGAAAAGGTCGCCTGCGAAGATCGCAGCTTCATCACCACCTGTACCGCCACGTATTTCAAGAATGGCATTCTTACCATCCTGAGGGTCGGCCGGTACCAGTAATAATTTGATTTCCTCTTCCAATACAGGGAGACGCTCCTGGCTGTTGTCCATTTCCTCTTTAGCCATTTCTCTCATATCAGCATCCGATTCGTTTGAGAGAATATCTTTAGCTTCTTCGATGTTAGCCAGTAGTTGCATGTATTCTTTACGGGCTTTCATCAAGTCGTCCAGCTCCTTGTATTCTTTGGTCAGTTTTACGTATCGTTTCTGGTCGGCAATCACTGCCGGGTCGGTAATGAGGGTAGACACCTCTTCGAAACGGGCTACAAGGCCGTCGAGCTTTTCTAATATACTATTGTTGTCTGCCATCTATTTCTTTTTCTTCTATTTCTCTGGGATTTGTGATTTTACAGATCGATTCTTTCCTATACATTAATATCTGAATTCACCGAATTCACTTTTGATAATCAGTTCTTTTTTATCACTCTCTTCAATACGTCCCACAATTTGTGCCGGGATACCGAAGGATTCACTGATGGCGCTCTCTTCGGCTGCATGTTCCGGAGAGAGATATACTTCGAGGCGGTGTCCCATGTTGAATACCTTATACATTTCAGCCCAGTCGGTACCGCTTTGTTCCTGAATGGTTCTGAACAATGGAGGTACAGGGAAAAGGTTATCTTTGACTACACGTACGTCGCCTACAAAGTGCAATACTTTCGTTTGTGCCCCACCTGAACAGTGCACCATTCCGTGAATCTCGGGACGCAGTGCATCAAGCAATTTTTTCACTACCGGTGCGTAGGTGCGGGTAGGAGAGAGTACGAGTTTTCCGGCATCGATCGGAGATCCTTCTACTGTATCTGTCAGTTTTAGTCCGCCCGAATAAACCAGTTCCTCAGGTACTGCGGCGTCATAGCTTTCGGGATATTTCTCAGCCAGATACTTGGCGAATACATCATGACGGGCGGAAGTCAGTCCATTGCTGCCCATACCGCCATTATATTCTTTTTCATAAGTGGCCTGTCCATGAGAAGCAAGTCCCACAATGACATCTCCCGGACGGATATTGGCATTGTTGATAACATCTGCACGTTTCATGCGGCATGTCACTGTACTGTCTACGATAATAGTGCGGACGAGATCACCTACATCGGCTGTTTCACCTCCGGTGGCATATACGCCTACTCCCATTTCACGAAGTTCGGCCAGCAATTCGTCTGTTCCGTTAATGATGGCGGAAATTACTTCTCCGGGGATAAGCAACTTGTTACGTCCGATAGTAGAGGATACAAGAATATTGTCAACGGCACCCACACAAAGCAGGTCGTCTATGTTCATGATCAGTGCATCTTGTGCAATACCCTTCCAAACGGAGAGATCTCCCGTTTCTTTCCAATACATATAGGCCAGGCTCGATTTGGTTCCTGCACCATCAGCATGCATGATATTACAATATTCGGGGTCCCCACCCAAAATATCAGGGATTATTTTACAGAATGCTTGTGGAAAAATTCCTTTGTCGATGTTCTTGATGGCATTGTGCACATCTTCTTTTGATGCGCTGACGCCTCGCATCATGTATCGTTGATTACTCATGAGTTATTTGGATTTTGTATACAACGGCAAAAGTACAGCTTTTTTTCCTTATAGCCAACAAATTGGAGGATATAACGATCCGGTAATATGATGGGGGAGAGGGTTCATTCTTTAATTTGAAGTTTGAAATGAAAAGTTTAAAAGAATTTTGTGTACCGTTTCTGAATTGTTTGTGGGGAAAGGAAGCTCTTTCGACGATTCTTTGTTTTGACGGTTAAAGATGGACTTTAGTTGCCGCCTGAAATAGATTTTCTACCGCTGCTTTAGGAATATAGACAAAAAAATATTTTGTTTTGTAATTAATATCCTGAGTGGATGCCACTTTTCTATCAAAATTGTATGTCACGAAAATGACTGGGCCTGAAATGGGTTTTAAGAGAAATATGGAGAATGTGGGAATGTAAAAATCCCCTGACTCTTGCCTTGTATCGTGATCGACTAAGGCCAAAGCAGGGGGATTTTTATATCGGAACTTGCAAATAATAAGTAATGCTGTCTCGTTTTTCTATTTGAAGACAATCTCCTTTTTGGGGTAAGATCGTGCATTAACAATCATTGCCTGTGAGAAAAAATGTGTGTGACCGATCAGAATTTTACTTCCGGCGCTTTTTCCGTTCCTTCGGCGGCTTCGAAATAGGTACGTTTCTCGAAGCCGAATACAGAAGCAAAGATGCTTTTGGGGAAACGGCGGATAGATGTATTGTATGCTTGTGCAGCATCGTTAAAGTTTTTGCGGGCAACGTTGATCCGGTTTTCTGTACCTTCCAGTTGTGCTTGTAACTCAAGGAAGTTTTGATTAGCTTTCAGGTCCGGATAATTTTCGGTAATGGCAAGCAGCTTGCCCAATGCGGATGTGACGGCTCCCTGTGCTATGATCAGCAATCCCAGAGATGGCGTGAAGATCCTTGGCGAAGGCGATCTGGAAAGAAAGCTGACAGTTAAGGTTAACTACTTCAGCAAAACAGCTCAGGAAAAAATTGAAGCGGCCGGCGGCAAAGCAGAGGTGATTTAATTGTTTAAGATTTTCGTTAACTCTTGGAAAACGAAAGAAATTAGAAACAAGATTCTGTACACACTGATGATTTTTGCAATTGTCAGACTGGGTACACAGATCGCCCTGCCCGGTATCGATACCGCAGGTGTAATAGCAGCGAGAGAAAACGCATCCATGGCGGGCACACTTTACAGTGTAATCGCCGGTGGTGCGAACTCCAGCTGGTCTATTTTTGCAATGGGTATCGGCCCCTACATCAACGCATCCATCATTATGCAGCTGTTGACGATTGCGATTCCCAAGTTCGAACAGCTTTCCAAGGAAGGTCCGGACGGACGAAAGAAGCTGCAGTCCTATAGCAGATATCTGACGGTTATTCTGGCGTTGATTCAGGGTATCGGTCTGACTTACACATACCATAACATGTATCTGGTGCATAGTCCTCTGGTTTATGTTGCATCTGTATTTTGTCTGGTATGCGGCTCCACATTTGTTATGTGGTTGGCGGAGCAGATTACTGCAAGCGGAATCGGCAACGGTTCCTCTATGAT
>OGDA01001167.1_pt1 | contig 9822 bp, 9 predicted proteins | sample 1570281 | NCBI WGS metagenome assembly OGDA01 (sample SAMEA2582184, study PRJEB24529) | metagenome
AAGGAAATTAATGAACCCAATTTAGCTGAGATACTTGAAAAAAGATTTGGAAGCGTAAAAGCGGATGTGGAAAAACGTGTGAATATGTATTTATAGGAGACAGTCAAGATGAAAGAAATAGATGAAAGATTATTGAATACATTAACCTTCGAAGTCCTTAGCGCAGAACGCAGAAACCTCAGAAGCAAAGCATGGACAGACCAGAAAATGTCGGAGGAGATACAAAAAATAATTATTGATAACTTAAGAACAAGGTAGAGACAAAGGAGAGAGCAGCATGAAGTTTAAAAGCATCACAATGGAAAATTTTATGCGTTACAAAGGGGTAAACACGATTGAATTCAGCTGTGATCCGGGCAAAAACGTGACAGTAGTATTGGGGGATAATACTGTTGGAAAAACAACGATTGCACAGGCTTTCCGCTTCGGGTTATACGGAGCTGTAAATATGGAGAAATGGAAAAATGCAGATGACTACCAGCTTTTAAATAATGATGTTCTGGCGTTCATGGATGCAGACAGTAAGGCAGCGGTATCCGTTACGATTGTGGCTGCCGATGAGGAAAAGCAGTATACGATCTGCCGGAAAACAATTTACAGCAGAAATTATCCACAGATGACATGCAGGGAATTTCAGAAAAAAGTATCCATGAAGATAGCAGATCTTCAAGCACCGGATGTGGTGACAGAAGTAGATGAGAGGCAGGTGGAATATGTTATAAATGAACTATTTCCAAGAAATTTATCTCATTACTTTCTGTTTGATGGTGAGCGTTGGAGTGATGTCACGGTCAACGGTGTCAGAGAAAATATCAAAGAATCCGTACATAGTCTCACTGGATTATCCTCCTATCAGGCAGCACTTTTACATCTGAAAGATATGGGATCTAACTCTGTCACCCGAAAATTCAAAAGTAAAATCACCGGTGATGGAATGATGTATGATTCGTTGGAAAATGACCGGATGCGGATAGAGCACATGATTGAAAAAGAACAGGAGCATGTTAAGAATATTGATATTAATATAAAAAATTATCAAAAGAAATGTGATGAGATCGAACAATATCTGGAAGAAAATAAGAGTACAGAAATGCTGCAGGGCAAGTTGAAAAATCTGCAGATTGTGAGGGAAGAACAAAGGAAAAGGGCAAATAATCATTATAAAACTTTAGTGTCACAGATCAGTGACAAAGCCTATATGATGTTCTCACAGCCGCTCATTGAAGCATGTGTGAAAATGGTGAAAGCGGTTGCCGGGGAGAGACGGGATATTCCGCATATGCGGCAGGGAACGATCGATTACATTATTAAGACAGGCAGATGTATCTGTGGCACGCCACTTACGGAAGGCTCCCATGAGCTAGAACAGAGAAATTATCTTCCGCCTGCCGATATCGGATCGCTGTTAGGAGAATTTGAGAGAACCGGAAATCGCTGGAAAAACCGCACCGATGGAAGTTACGAAGAATTAATTGAAATGGCGCAGAATGTGGATGACAGTGTCCACGATTACGAAGAAACCTGTAATCAGCTTGAAATTTTGAACCGGCAGATGGATGCGTCATTTGATTTCGCAGAAAAAAGAAGATTATTAAGACATTATCGGTCCGAAATGGAAAAAACGAGTGTGGAAAAAGGAGAGTGTACAGGAAAAATTTCAAACTACAAAAAAGAGATTGAAAATATTGAAAACAACATGCGCAGGAGGGAAGCTGCAAACGAAGAGAACCGCAAGTGGAGGGTGCGTCTGGAAGTTGCAGAAGCTCTTTATGCCAAGATGAAAAAAGAATTTGAACAGAAAGAGCGGAAAACATTTCTGGAACTCAACAAAAATGTGCAGCTTAATTTTGAAAAGATGTTCAATGCGAAAGATAAAAAGATCCAGCTGACCGAACAGTATGAAATACAAATGCTTTATCAGACGGAGCGTGGCTATAGGGAAGAAAAAAATCTTTCCGAGGGAGAGAAGATCGCCCGCAATTTTGCATTTATTGTGACTGTTATGGAGTACAGCAGACAGAAAAAGGCGGAAAAGCTTGGAGTCAGTGAACTTGAAGGAGATACGCTGCCTATCGTGTTGGATGGTCCTTTTTCAAAACTGGGAGATGAAAATATCAAACTGATCGCAGGTGTATTACCGTAAGTCTCGGAGCAGGTGATCCTTTTTATGCTGAAAAAAGACTGGAAATATACCGGTCTTGATTCTTATGTAGGCGCGGCTTACTGTATTGATAAAAAAGCTGAGGAAGCTTTCGCATCGATCAGAAAAATGGAGGAACTTTAAATGGCTGATTTTGAGTTTTTTAAGAAAGAGTTTGAATTTAAAGGAAAGCATGCAAAGATGGCACAGGAATTGTGGGTGAGAGATGACACAGAACGTACTTATTTTAAGCGACTGATCGATCTGTATGTGGCGGCAGCTGTTGTTGGGTTTCGTGTAGACAGAAAGGCAGAGGAAGATTATTCGCCATTTGAGACAAGCAGTATTTTCCCGGAACAGATGTTGAAAGAAAAGGAAAATCTGGATTTTATATTACAGATGATGATCATGCTGAATTACAGAGGAACACTGACAGATGAAGAGTGTGTGAAAAAAGCTTTTCAGGGGGCACAGACGAAGGAAGAATTTGAGCAGTATAAAAAGATGTTCAATGATTATGTCCGTGGCGGTGTGGAAGAACTATACGAACAGCTTATCATACGAAAGGCAGATCCGGATGACAAGTTTCGTGATAACAGAACAGCAAATCTGATGGCACTGATGGAAAGATATGGTGCAGGGAAAATGAACGTTATTCCGGAAAATGAAGATGAAACCGTGAGAATTCAGATTTAAAATGAAAAATATTGTCAAAAAACAGAAAAAAGTATTTACAAATGTCGGAAAAAGGATTAGTATAAAGGGGAATTACAACATACCAAATAATAACCGGTTACTACAATAAGGTAGTAAACCTAAAAGCTCTAATCCCATTCTTCGGAATGGGATTATCTTTTACCCGTATTTATTCAAGCGTATGAAATAAATGGCATTGTCCCGAAAGAGGTTCAATGTAGAACGGAAGTGCAAAAACATTTTTACATGTAACGTTATGTCTGTAGTTGATGAATGCAGAACATGGAAAGGAAGGGTTACTTATTATGGAGGAAAAATTTCAGTACAGAATCGGATTAGACATCGGAATCACATCGGTGGGATGGGCAGTTTTACAGAATAACAGCCAGGATGAACCGGTACGGATTACAGATCTCGGGGTAAGAATTTTTGATGTGGCAGAGAATCCGAAAAATGGTGATGCGTTAGCAGCTCCAAGACGGGATGCAAGAACAACCCGCAGAAGATTGAGACGGAGAAGACACAGATTAGAGCGGATTAAGTTTTTATTACAGGAAAATGGACTGATTGAGATGGATTACTTTATGGAGCGCTATTATAAAGGAAATCTTCCGGATGTCTATCAGTTGCGATATGAGGGATTAGCTCGTAAGTTGAAAGACGAAGAACTGGCACAGGTGCTGATCCATATTGCAAAGCACCGCGGTTTCCGCTCGACCAGAAAGGCTGAGACGAAGGAAAAAGAGGGCGGAGCAGTATTAAAGGCAACGACAGAGAATCAGAAGATTATGCAGGAAAAAGGCTATCGCACGGTTGGGGAGATGCTGTATCTGGATGAAGCTTTTCATACGGAGTGCCTCTGGAATGAAAAAGGATATGTGCTGACACCAAGGAATCGTCCGGATGATTACAAGCACACCATTTTGCGGTCAATGCTGGTAGAGGAAGTGCATGCTATTTTTGCTGCACAGCGGGCTCACGGAAATCAGAAAGCAACCGAAGGATTAGAAGAAGCTTATGTGGAGATTATGACGAGCCAGCGTTCCTTTGATATGGGACCGGGACTACAGCCTGACGGAAAGCCAAGCCCATATGCAATGGAAGGATTTGGCGACCGTGTTGGAAAATGTACGTTTGAAAAAGACGAATATCGGGCACCGAAGGCGACTTATACAGCGGAATTGTTTGTCGCTTTGCAGAAAATAAATCATACGAAGCTGATCGATGAGTTTGGAACTGGCAGATTTTTTTCAGAAGAGGAAAGAAAGACTATAATTGGTCTTTTGCTTTCAAGCAAAGAGTTGAAATATGGAACGATAAGAAAAAAATTAAACATAGATCCATCTTTAAAATTCAACAGCTTAAATTACAGTGCAAAGAAAGAGGGAGAGACGGAAGAAGAGAGAGTCCTTGATACCGAGAAAGCAAAATTTGCAAGTATGTTTTGGACTTATGAGTATTCTAAATGCCTGAAAGACAGGACTGAGGAAATGCCTGTTGGAGAGAAGGCAGACTTATTTGATAGGATCGGTGAGATACTGACTGCTTATAAGAATGATGACAGCAGAAGCAGCCGTCTGGAAGACTTGGGATTATCCGGAGAAGAAATTGATGGATTGCTGGAACTTTCCCCTGCAAAGTATCAGAGAGTATCGCTCAAGGCAATGAGAAAAATGCAACCATATTTAGAAGATGGTTTGATTTATGATAAAGCCTGTGAAGCAGCAGGTTATGATTTTCGTGCGTTGAATGATGGTAACAAAAAGCATTTGCTAAAAGGGGAAGAAATCAATGCTATCGTAAATGATATCACAAACCCGGTAGTAAAACGTTCTGTATCGCAGACGATCAAAGTCATCAATGCGATCATTCAGAAATATGGAAGTCCACAGGCGGTCAACATTGAGCTGGCAAGAGAGATGTCAAAGAACTTTCAGGATCGCACGAATCTGGAAAAAGAGATGAAAAAGCGTCAGCAGGAGAATGAGCGTGCAAAGCAGCAGATCATCGAATTAGGAAAACAGAACCCGACCGGACAGGATATTTTAAAATATCGTTTGTGGAATGATCAGGGAGGTTATTGTCTGTATTCCGGCAAGAAAATCCCGTTGGAGGAATTATTTGGGGGAGGGTATGATATTGACCATATTCTTCCATACAGTATCACATTTGACGACAGTTACCGGAATAAGGTGCTTGTGACTGCACAGGAAAACCGGCAGAAAGGGAATCGTACCCCATATGAATACTTCGGAGCGGATGAAAAACACTGGGAAGATTACGAAGCGAGAGTCCGGTTACTTGTCCGGGATTATAAGAAACAGCAGAAATTACTGAAGAAGAATTTCACAGAGGAAGAGCGCAAAGAGTTTAAGGAGAGAAACTTAAACGATACCAAGTATATTACAAGAGTAGTTTATAATATGATCCGCCAGAATCTGGAATTGGAACCATTCAATCATCCGGAAAAGAAAAAGCAGGTGTGGGCAGTTAATGGAGCAGTGACATCTTACCTCAGAAAACGTTGGGGACTGATGCAGAAAGACCGTTCGACTGACAGACATCATGCAATGGATGCGGTTGTGATCGCATGCTGCACGGATGGAATGATACATAAGATCTCGATGTTTGTAAAGGGGAGAGAACTTAGATTTAACAGAAATTTAACAATAGTAGATGAGAAAACAGGTGAAATTTTTACAAGAGAACAGTGGGATGAAAAGTTTGGCGTGAAAGTGCCACTTCCATGGAATTCATTCCGGGATGAATTAGTTATTCGATTAGAAAAGGATGATCCGAAAAATTATTTGATGGTACATACGGACATGCAAAGGGAGATAGATTATCCAGGATGGATGTTTGGAGAAGAGGAAAGTCCAATCGAAGAAGGCAGATACATCAATTATGTTCGACCATTATTTGTATCCAGAATGCCAAACCATAAGGTGACAGGTTCGGCACATGATGCAACCATAAGAAGCGCGAGAGATTATGAAACGCGAGGTGTGGTGATCACAAAAGTTCCGCTGACGGATCTCAAACTGAATAAAGACAATGAGATTGACGGATATTATGACAAAGACAGCGACAGACTTCTTTATCAGGCATTGGTACGGCAGCTGTTATTGCATGGAAATGACGGAAAGAAAGCCTTTGCGGAAGATTTTCATAAGCCGAAAGCAGATGGAACAGAAGGTCCGGTTGTACGCAAGGTGAAAATAGAAAAGAAACAGACGTCCGGTGTTATGGTTCGTAGTGGTACCGGAATTGCTGCGAATGGTGAGATGGTGAGGATTGATGTGTTCCGGGAAAATGGAAAATATTATTTTGTGCCTGTGTATACGGCGGATGTGGTACGGAAGGTGCTACCGAATAGGGCGGCAACACACACAAAACCATATTCAGAGTGGAGAGTCATGGATGATGCCAATTTTGTTTTTAGTCTGTATTCCAGGGATTTAATCCATGTGAAGAGCAAAAAGGATATAAAAACAAATCTGGTAAATGGTGGATTATTGCTGCAGAAAGAAATATTTGCGTATTACACCGGGGCAGATATTGCAACGGCAAGTATTGCCGGTTTTGCGAATGACAGTAATTTTAAATTTAGAGGACTTGGAATTCAGAGTCTGGAAATTTTTGAAAAATGCCAGGTAGACATCCTCGGAAATATTTCCGTTGTCCGCCACGAGAACCGCCAGGACTTTCATTAGAAAAATTGAGGGAAACATATGGGATTTCGAAATATTATGATCAGCAGTTAGTTGTGACTGCCGGGGATGAGGTGCATATTCCACTGGAAGATATTAACTGTATTTTAATTGAAAATCAGTCGGTCACATTATCTGCCTATCTGTTACAGAAAGTTGCGGATAGCGGTATTGCGCTTTATGTCTGTGATGAAAAACATTTGCCAAATGCAGTGTTATTGCCAATGGTGCGACACAGCCGTCATTTTAAAATTTTAAAATATCAGATGGAGACGGGAAAGCCATTGCAAAAGCGTTTGTGGCAGCAGGTTGTGATCCAGAAGATACGAAATCAGGCACTGTGCCTGCAATTACTGGAGCTGGATGGACATGAGGAACTTCTCAGAATGTGTAAGGAAGTACAGTCCGGCGACAGGACACATGTGGAAGCCAAAGCGGCAGCATACTATTTCCGATGTATGTACGGACTTGGGTTTTCGAGAGGAAATGATCATATTATTAACTCGGCATTGAATTATGGATATGCAATCATCCGTGGAATGATCGCACGTTCCATCATATGTTACGGGTTAGAACCATCGATTGGTATCTTTCATCACAGCGAGCTGAATAATTATAATCTGGCAGATGACATGATTGAGCCATTCCGGCCATTGGTGGATCTATATGTTTCCAGTCATTTTGATATTTCAGAAATAGACAGTACATTGACACCGGAAATGAAAAAGGGATTGTTTGGAATTATAAATTTTGATATGTCAGTGAAAGGAGATATGCGTATTGTAAGTAACTGTATTGATATGTTGATTGCAAGTTACAGCAGTGCATTACAGGGAAACCGGACAGAGCTTGATCTGCCGGAACTGATACAGCTACAGGTACACAGTTATGAATAAATTTATGAGAATTGTTGTCTTTTTTGATCTTCCGGTCGTCACTGCAAAAGAGAAAAAAGCAGCCGCAAAATTCCGGAAATTTTTGATAAAAGATGGGTACAATATGATGCAGTGGTCCGTGTATTCAAGAATTTGTAATGGAACAGATTCTGTTGCAATGCACAGACAGAGGCTGAAACAGAATCTCCCGGAAAATGGCTCTGTCCGGGCACTTACGCTGACAGAAAAGCAGTTTGAATCCATTGATGTTTTATTGGGAGAAAAAACATTTGCGGATTCACCGGAATCTACGGAACTGATCAATATTTTTTAACTAACACACAGGCTTGCCATCTATCGGTAGCTCCTTTACTATTTTGATAGAAACGAGACATATGCATATAATTATAAAAAGCGAAAAAGGATAGCAAGTAATTGAGATGGAAGAACAGACGATGAGTGCAAGAGAGAAAAATAATGTTAAGAATTATGTGAAAGTGAGGTGAGGTGTGTGCTAATGAATACATCTGAGTATCTTTCTATTATTGAAAATATTAAGAGTGAAATCAAGGCTGCGCAATACCGTGCAGCAGTTCATGCGAACGTAGACATGCTGCTCCTTTATCATGATATAGGCTGTGTAATCAATGAGCATAAATCATGGGGCAACAAGTTTATTGACAATCTTGCCACTGATATTAGGATCGCATTCCCGGAGAGTAAAGGATATTCGGTTCGTAATCTAAAATACATGGCAAAATTTGCCGAGACATATCCAGATCGGAAATTTGTGCAGACGGTGTCTGCACAAATTCCGTGGTCTCATAATATTGCAATTTTGGAAAAAGTCAAAGACCCGCAACAGCGTATATGGTACATTGAAAAAACGGCTGAAAACGGATGGTCCCACAATGTTTTGATTCATCAAATCGAAAGTAGTTTGTATGAACGTCAGGTTCTGGCGGATAAGGTTACAAATTTTGAACACCGTCTACCGTCTCCACAAAGTGAGTTGGCAGTACAGACTATGAAAGACCCATATGTATTTGATTTCATTCCTTTTCGGGAAAATATGCTTGAACGGGACATTGAGCAGGCACTGGTTCGGGATGTCACAAAGCTTCTTTTAGAGCTTGGAACGGGATTTGCATTTTTGGGAAATCAGTATCCCCTGAATGTAGGTGGTGATGTTTTTTACATTGATTTACTGTTCTATAATCTGAATCTTCGTTGCTATGTGGTTATAGAACTGAAAACGGGTGACTTCAAGCCGGAATATGCCGGTCAGCTAAATTTTTATCTGTCGGCCGTAGATGGTATTTTGAAGAAAGAACAGGACAATCCGTCGATTGGTTTGCTTCTGTGTAAAAGCAAAAACAATGTGGTCGCAGAATATTCGCTCAAGGATATTTCAAAGCCGATTGGTGTAAGCGAATACAAAATAACTAGCAGTTTGCCGGATGATCTGGAAAAGCAGCTGCCGTCTGTTGAAGATATTCAGAAACGGATTAAATAAGAAAATTGTAACAAAATTTCTGTTTGACTTTTTTCAAATCAATCAATATAATAATTCCTGAACGAGTAGCAGACTAGCGTAAATCCAGTTATGTTACTCGTTTTTTTATTTTAAAGTTAATAGAAAGACATGAAAAAAGTGTGTAGCCTATCAGCGTAAGTCCAGCTTATTGTGATAGGAACACACTTTTTTTGTGCCGCAAAACAAGGAGGTCAAATCCTCTGCTCCTGCAAGGGCGCATGCTATGCAGGCATAGCAGACATTTTGCTTCGCAAACAAGGAGGATAAATCCTCTCCTCACTCAAGGGAGTTCGGATTTTTCCTTCGGAAAAACAAGGAGGATTGTATGTCAGAAAGTAACAAAATGAAGGAGATGCCGGTCAATAAGCTCATGGTGCAGATGGGAATACCGATGATCTTATCGATGGCATTGCAGGCGGTCTACAACATTGTGGACAGTGCCTTTGTTGGAAACATGAAGGTGGGAAGTGAAGCGGCGCTTAACGCACTGACACTGGTGTTCCCGGTACAGATGCTTATGGTGGCAGTAGGAATTGGAACGGGTGTCGGAACCAATGCGCTTCTCGCAAGGACACTCGGACAGGGAAATGCCAAAAAAGCTGCAAAAGTGGCGGGCAACAGTTTATTTCTCGGAGTAATTATTTGGTATGTTTCTTATTTGGAATTTTTGGAGTGAGAGCATACATTTCATCACAGACCGTTGATCCGGAAGTGATTTCAATGGGAATGAGTTATTTAAGAATATGCTGTGTGGTTTCATTTGGAATCATTTTTTTCTCATTATTTGAAAAATTATTACAGGCGACCGGACGTTCCCTTTATTCTACGATCGGTCAGGTGGTAGGTGCGGTCGTAAATATAATT
>OGDA01001169.1_pt1 | contig 9806 bp, 12 predicted proteins | sample 1570281 | NCBI WGS metagenome assembly OGDA01 (sample SAMEA2582184, study PRJEB24529) | metagenome
TTACTAATATGTCTGCTACCTGTTCGGTAACGACACAAAGATAGAAAATGTTTCTGAAAGACAGAACACTCTATGAAAATTTGCCGCACTTTTATTGTGCAAAGTTCTCTAAAACAAAGTTCCCATGCAATAGTTCGCCTTATGGATTCAAAACTTTGTTCTTTATAAATTGGAGTAGAAGATTTTGTTGTTAAGCCTGTATAAACTCTTTAATCGTGGTTTGCAGGTCGTTTGATTCTGCATTTCTTGACTTTACGCCAACATAAAAACAGAAATTAGAGGTTGCAGATTCTTTACTGAATTGCAAAGCCCCTAATCTCTGTAATTTGCAGTTTTACTATGTAGATATGCAGGCAGAGTTTTACTCTCCTGCAATCTTCTGTATCACGTCGTCCATGCAAATTGCTTGTCCACTCGCTAACCTGCCCCACCAACAGCAACCGTATTCCTCAATGATTACCTCTCCCTCTCGTTTCAGATGTTCTGCCAACCAGCTATCAATCAGCCACCATTCCATCACATCACCCAAGAACGGATAGATATATTCTTCTGGTAACAAGTGCTTGTTCAGCATTTCATCCACGACTGCGGTTTGATTCGTCAGTACGCAGTTCTCCACTAATCGCCGTGCTGTCATAGGATTCCTTGTTGTGCGGCTATATTGCGTAACCATTGATTAGCGAATGTGGTGTGTTCTGCCTGCAAGCGAGGATTCAACGCTATTCCATCTTCCGACCATCTGACGCTGTTCTGCTCTATACCGCAGTAGTCATTGCGGTAATAGTACGGGATGAATTGCTGTGTTTCTTTGTGCAGGGCAAAGAGCATTTCGGGGTCGCGCATGGCATCTCCGTTCTGTTGGCCGTAATGAGCCAGCGAGAAAAAGTTGTAGTTGTCAATGCGGCCGATCAGTTCAAGGTAGACGGGCATATAAATACCGTCCGAGTTGTCGATTTTGGTTGTTTGCAGAGCCAACAATGCGCGGAAAATCTCCGCCGCCTTTCTGTCAAGTGTTTTCATACATAAAACGATTTTACATTTGACAATAGGGAGGGGGCTTTGATAGGGAGTAGCTGTATATGTGGGGGATATAAACAAAAACAGGCATTATAGCCTGTTTCTGATGAGCGCCTACGGCGCGTATGTAAAGAGAAAAATCGGTGACGTAATTTTTCAGCGGGTATATAAATATGAAATTCCCGAAATATGTCACACTCTCTTATTAGATGCAAAAAGCCCTCGTGCGTAAGCACGGGGGCCGTATATCTAAAATGCAAAACCGCTGAACTCTTCCTTAAACTGTTTTGCTTGTTCGGCTCGTTCCATAACTGCCTTATATTGTTCCTGCATATCGAGAGCCTTTATAAAATAGGGTAACGATACCTTTTCGGGCAGGTTCTTGCATCGTTTATCGAGTTGGTAGGTTATGCTTATTGGCTCTGTTCTCGGTACGTCGATAGCGTTGTATTTTGTAAGTAACACGGACATTGCCCGCTTATCCCAATTTGGCGGTGTTATGCCCTTTGATTTGCAGAACTCGTATATCTCCTTATAAATCCCAGCATCGGTCTTTCTGACCGCTGAATTGATAAAACAGCCTGCTGTCAGTTCATAGCCCTTTGCAATTCGCTTTATAAGCCCTAATTGCTGACATTCATTTAATAATGCAGTAATGGTATTGCGGGATAATCCGATACTCTTTGCAATCTGGCTGTTGCTTCATTGGACGGTATCCGTATTATTAAGGCATACCGACTTTAATAATAGCAGAAACCCTGCAATCTTGGCGGGATAGTTCCTCTTAAAGAAACTATTATCGAGGAAGAAATAGTCTTTGTTTGCTGGCTTTATATAGTAGGAATTGCGCTTTATAAAACCTCTGTCTGCATCTTCTTTAACGGTAGTCTGCACGGTCATATAACCTGCATCTTTTAAGCGTTTGATAACACGGCGGATAGTTCTTTCATCCAATCCCGTCAGTAAGGATAGCTTTTCTTCTGTTACATGGGAAATGTTCGTCTTGTGATTGGAGCAATATTTAATGGTTGCTCACACGTAAATATCAATAGGCTTACTGTTGCCCGTCTGAAAGTTCACGATTGATTTGGGGATTACGGTATAATTCATCGTTAGCAATGGAATTTGGATTGTTCGTAAATATGATTTCTTTTAGATGCAACAATTTCCGAAAACAGGCAATGCCGTAATGGTCTTTGGCCTGCTTGCGGTTGTCGAATCATTTATGGTCTTTGATATGGTAGTACATGGTCTGCAAGACTTATTAGGTTATGTATAAGTAGGTAGTGTATATATAGGACACTTTTGAGCAGTTTGCATAGGACAGTTTTGAGCAATACCTACTATCTCGTTATCCGTATCTTCCATAATTTTTGATTCTGGATTGATAGTATTAAAGGAAATCTTCATTTCGTACTCAAAAAATGTGGAAACATAGAGCAAAGACAAGGACAGCAAATAATGCCGTCCTTATCCATTTGTAAGCCTATTTTCTATGGTAGCAGAAGAATTTCCCCTATTCTCGGATTTGCTATTACAAATATAATAAAAATCTTTAATAAATACAAGTTTAAGTGCAGACGATTCAGCGGAAATTTTTTATCTTTGCTTTAACCGAATACAACCGCTATGAACCCGCTTTACGATTATGTTTTCGAGATTGCCAACCGAATGTATCCCACTTGGGATACTGATATAAACGACGAGCAGTATCAGACCGATTCTTTCCGCGGATGGGATTTCGTGCATCAGTTGGAGGACGAACGGCTGGAATTTTCTATTACCAAAGAGCGGTATTTAGAAAATGCTCCGATTATCCGTTCCCTGCGGGCTATGGGTCTCGACACCGAGAAATTTTGGATGGCGATGCTCTTTGTCTATGATGTGGTACGGGAACGGACGGAAAATGTACAGCAGGTTCCGACCTCGGTATTCGAGGAGTTTCGGGCTTTCGCCAGATACCTGCAAGAAAATCCCGATGCCAAAGTGCGTGCATGGCAAGGGCGCGAGCACGGCGTAACCCTTGAATCCTACCTTGCAAAACGGGCGTTGGGCAAGTTGCTCGCTGACAACGTGGCAGAACTCTATGCCAAGTTGTCAAACACCCGTTCTTTCGGATTGGACGGATTTTCGGTGAATCTCAAAAGTTGTTACAAGATAACGCTTGCCATCAAGTGTTTTTTGCCGCTTTTGGAAAAGTTCAAAGAGGAAGATAACCGCAGTACGAATCCCAATAAGGTTTCCTATAACAGAATGCTGTTGATTTCGCGCATCGTCTATTTCTTCGGCTATACGGATAATCCGAAATTCCTTGATAGTGACGAAGGTATCAAGGGAATCTGGACATCCTACAAGGACAGGGAGTGGACGACGATCGGCAAGAATTTTAGATAAATCCATTTTACATATCCAATGATAAGGGACGGCACGAGCCGTCCTTTTTTATTCCGCCAATAAGGGATAGTAAAAATCATGCACTTTTCTGCTATCCGTCAACTATTTCTGCCATAATGAGTTATGTATGATTTTCGTAGTATTCAACATTGAAAACGCAAACGCAGGTTCTTTGACATACACTTCGCTTCTCGGTAGGGAGAGAGAATCCGAACCGAAAGGCCGCAGGTCGAATCGCACGGCAGGACGATGACGGGAGTTTGCCCAAGCCATCACCCGACTGCCGCCAGAGCTGGCAAGAGCTCACCAGTCAGACCTAACGCCGAGAAAACGAAAAAAACAAACATTTTTATCAATATTATTAATTAAAACCTCGCGGGTGGTATGAGGTAAACCCACACAAATATTTATGAAAAAGACAATTCTTATCTCGGAAAACGGAAATCGCCAGTTCGCCTTTGTAAAAGGCAACCGCCCGACCAACTCCAAAGCGGTGACGGCAAAAATGAAATCCATCGAGGAGTACGGGCTGTTATCGCCGATTACGGTTGTGGACGGTGAACAGGTAATCACGTCTGGCGGGCATTTGGTAGACCTGAACGGCAAGGACATTCCCGACAGCCAGTCGGTGAACTATTACGCCGTGCTGGACGGTCAGCACCGATTGATTGCCTATATTAAATTAGGTCTGAATCTGAACGACCTCGTAATTACCGAGCCGCTGAATGTGGATATGTCGATTGCGGCGTTGATTGCCGAAATGAATATCTGCACGACCACGTGGAAAGGAACGGACTATATGGCCGCACCTGCCATGACGCTCTCCAAGACGAACGACGTCTTTGAGTTTGCCGTACAACTCCGCAGCAAGGGTTTCCCGCTGGCAACTATATCCCAATGGTGCACGGGAACAAATTCACTCAAACCCAAAGACTTGGTGAACTGCGTGAAAAGCGGGGAACTGCCTAAAATTCTGCAATCCGAAACATGGTATCAGCGGAGTATCAGATGGTATGAGGCCGCACAGGGGAAGTTCTCGGATTCGTTCCTGTCGAAAAAGTATCTGATTACCTATATTATCATGCAGTATAACAACGCCACAGACCCCGTGGCCTACTGCCGTCAGATAGAGCAGGCTTTGAAGCAACTCACGCCTGCACAAGCGACAGAAATCATGGAAGCCCGCAAGATAGGGTTAAAATCACGGGAGCAGGTAGTCGTTGAACTGCTGGAACAATACCTCGGATAGGATGGTCGGAAAGAAAAAGGAGGTCGGATGCCATCAAGGCCGCCGACCTCCCGATTTCTACAATAAGTGTTGCATTGCCGCGTCGATTTGGCTGTTTTCAAATGAATCGAGGTAGATTTGGGTAGTCGATAGGTCGGAGTGCCCCAACGATTCGGAAATCAAGGCTACGCTTACTCCTGACCGTTTTAAGACCGTTGCGTATGTATGTCTTGCTACATAGGTCGTCAATGGCGTATGCAGTCCTATTTCCTCACTCAATTCGTGCAGGCGTTTATTTACGTGTTTCAACGTTTTCTTAACACGTTCCAAGATTTGCTTCTCGGTCGTGTGAATTTGGCGGTTGAGAATAGGAAACAGATAATCTTCCTCCACTTGGTCGGTGTGGTACTTGTCGATGATTTCCTGTGCCTGTTCCGTCAGACAGCAGTTCATCATCTTACCCGTCTTGCGTCTTGCATAGTAGATTCTGCCGTTCTCAATGTCACCGTATGTCAGCAGGGCAATGTCTTTGAAATTGATTCCAGCCATGAAATACGAGAACAGAAAGATGTCTTTGGCAAGTTGGGTGTAAAAGTCCCTGTCCGATAAATCCAACTCAATCAGTTTGTGGATGTCCTCTTTCGTGATGGCCCGTTTGCGGGTATTCGTCCATAGGCTACCCACTTTGAATTGCTGAAAGGGATTCGATTTAGGGACAAATACGCCCTCTGAAACAGCCTTATTATAGACCGCTTTCAATACGCTGAACTTGGTCGCAAGGCTGTTGTTTACATTACCCCTTTGACGCAGGAAGATTTCAAACTCACGCAGGTAGGTTAAATCCAATTCATCAAAGCGCATATTGACCGAACGGAATTGCGACATAAGGGCCAACGTTACCTTGTGTTTGCTGGCGGAACCATACTTTTCGACCTTTTCCAGTCTGTCGATTATCTGCTTGAAAAAGTCCCCTACGGTGCAGTTGATTCGTTTGCCGTTCTGTTCAAAAAGATTATCGAATGTAACAGGGATTTCCAGCACCTCCAACTTTTTGATTTTCTTTTCGTATTCTCTTATTTTGGAGGTTATTTGAAACTGTATTTCTGCTCCATCGGGGCAGTCGGTGGTAGGTTGTTGCTTGTCGAAATCCCAATGCTCCAACGCAACGGATATGCCCAATCCTACGAACTTACGGCGGCGGTCATGGGTGAATACAAGAGCAAGAGGGGCTAAATGGTTTCTGTTGATAGCGTCTTTGCGACATACGACGTTGATTGTCATAATCTTTACGGATTACGCAAACAACAAAATGCAATACGTGTGTTACACGATTTATGTGTCACACTCTGTATCACAAACAGCTATTTCAGGGCGTTTTGTGTTACACAACGGACATCTGTAACACACGGCAGAAAAATAAAAACGAGCGATAATTCATTGATTATCACTCGTTTCCTATGAGCGGAAAACGGGACTCGGACCCGCGACCTCAACCTTGGCAAGGTTGCGCTCTACCAACTGAGCTATTTCCGCATGGCGTGTTTCGCAATTGCGAGTGCAAAGGTAAACAAAAAATCCGAAACTCCAAATTTTTTCTGCGGGTTCTGCGGATTTTTTTATTGCGAAACCGGCCTGAATGCCCTTATCTGAACACCCGGATGCGTTCGTCCAGCGGTTTGAACGTCTTTTCGCCCGGCTCGCCCGCCGGAGTGCCGAACGGCATCTGCGCTATCAGCCTCCACTCTTCGGGCAGACTCCAGCGTTTGCGCACCTCGTTGTCGATCAGTGGGTTGTAATGTTGCAGCGACGCGCCGAACCCGGCGTCTTCGAGCATCGTCCATATCGCCAGCTGGTGCATGGCCGAGGTCTGTTCGGACCAGACGGGGAAATTGCCGGCGTAACCCGGAAATTTCTGCTGCAGGTCGCGGACGACGTTCGTATCTTCGAAGAAGAGCACCGTGCCGTATCCCGCCGCGAAACTGCGCTCGATTTTCTCCTCGGTGCGTGCGAACGCATCTTCGGGAACGATCGCCCGCAGCGTGCGCTTCACGATTTTCCACAACTCCTCGTGGTGTTCGTGCAGCAGCAGCAGCACGGCGCGCGTGGACTGCGAATTGAAGGCCGACGGTACGTGCTTGATTGCGAAGCGTACGATTTCCTCTATTTGTGCGTCTTCGACGGGCGATTCGGGGGCCAGCGCGTAATAACTGCGGCGGTGGCGGAGTGCCTCTTTGAATGTTCTTTCCATAGTCGTGAGTTTTACTTTCCGTATAATACAAATATAGCACAACTTTGGATATTTTATGCGGTTTTCACGATCTTTACGGAAAATAGGATGCGCCTCAGGCAAAAAAATGCAAACGAGTTTTTCTTTTTGCCGTTCGGCTTTCACTATCTTTGTCCCCATGAAAAGCGCAATCGAACTCTTTTCGGCCTTGGGCCGCAGGCTGGCCGACTTCGGCGGCGACGCCCCTACGCAGGAGGTCGCGGAGCGTGCCTGCCGGGCCAACGGCTGGTTCACGCCTGCGGATGTCCGCCGCGCCGTGGCCGCAATCGCCGACGGCATGCTTCGCCGCGACCGGCTCGAAACATGGCTCGCCCCCTACCCCGTTCCGGTCGCCGTGCCGCGCCGCGTGCTGGTCGTCATGGCCGGGAATATTCCGCTGGTCGGCTTCTTCGACTTGTTGTGCGTCTTGGCCGCCGGCCATCGCTGTCTGGTGAAGCCTTCGGCCAAGGACCGGGTGCTGACGGAATACGTCGTCGGGATGCTGCGGGAGCTTGATCCCGAAGTTCCGGTCGGGTTTTGCGACGGCTCGTCGCCGGTCGATGCGGTGATCGCCACGGGCAGCGACAACGCCAACCGCTATTTCCGGACGCAGTACGCCGGAATCCCCGCCCTGCTGCGCGGCAGCCGCCAGTCGGTCGCCGTGCTGTCGGGCCGCGAGACCGAAGCGCAGTTGGAGGGCCTTGCCGACGATATCTGGGCCTATTCGGGGCTTGGGTGCCGCAGCGTGTCGCTGCTTTTCGTTCCGGAGGGGTACGACCTGCGGCTGCGGATGCCTGCGGTGAACGAAAAATACCGGAACAATTACCGCCAGCAAAAAGCCCTGCTGACGATGACGGGCCGTCCTTTCCGGGATCTGGGGAGCGCCGTCGCCGTCGAAGAGCGGGCTTTCCCCGCCGCGCTGAGCCGCATCGCCTGCTCGCGCTACAAAACGCTCGGCGAAGTCGAAGCGTGGCTCGCGCAGCACGACGCCGAACTGCAATGCGTCGTTTCGGAGTGCGTTTCCCACGGCCGCCGCACGGGATTCGGCCGCGCCCAGTTCCCGGCGCTGACCGATTATCCCGACGACCGGGATGTAATTGCGTTTCTCGCGGCGCTGAATTGACAAAAAGTATTATATTTGTATAGAGATATATTCTAAACACCTACAGCTATGTCGATGGTTTTCCGATTCCGGATGTTGAGCGATGAAAACGACAACTTCGTGCGCGATTACGAAGTGTTGTACGACACGACGTTGCTCGAATTTCATGATTTCATTCTGCGTTCGCTCGAATACGAGGAGTGTATGGCGTCCTTCTTCACGGCCGACGACCGCTGGGAGAAACTGCGCGAATTCACGCGGATGGATATGGACGACGGTGCGGAAGACGCCCCGCTGGCGATGGAAAAGGTGACGCTGGGGCAGATCATCCACAACAACCGCGACCGGCTCATCTATCTGTTCGACATCTTCGGCGACCGGGCCTATTTCCTCGAACTGACGGGCAGCTTCGAATCGAAGCCCGGCATCTCCTACCCGCGCGAGATCTATGCGCAGGCCGAAGCCCCCGACCAGTACGATCCGTCCAAGAATGTCGTTTCGGGCGAAGGCTCGATTTTCGACGACGTGATGAGCGAATTCAGCGATTTCGAAGGGGACGACAATTACGACGATGAGTGACAAACGGCTTATCGTCGTCGTGGGACCGACGGGATCGGGCAAGACGGACCTGAGCATCCGCCTTGCGCTCAACTACGACGCCCCGATTCTCTCGACCGATTCGCGGCAGGTCTACCGTGGGCTGCCTATCGGCACGGCCCAGCCTGCGCCCGAACAGTTGCAGGCTGTTGAGCATCATTTTATTGCATCCCATGACATAAATGACAACTTGAACTGCGGCGAATATGAGACGCAGGCGTTGGCGCGTCTCGGCGAACTGTTTGCCGCACACGATTACGTCGTGGCCGTCGGCGGCTCCGGACTCTATGTCCGCGCCTTGTGCGAAGGCATGGACGACCTTCCGCAGGCCGACGAAACCCTGCGGCGGAATCTCGCCGCGCGGCTGGCGTCCGAAGGCGTGGAGAGGCTTGCCGAAGAGCTTCGGACGCTCGATCCGGCCTATTACGCCGAAGTGGACCGCAGCAATCCCGCGCGTGTCGTCCGGGCTTTGGAGGTTTGCCTGCTGACCGGACTGCCCTATTCTCAGCTGCGGACCGGCATGCGCCGCGCGCGCTGGTTCGACATCGTGAAGGTCGGCGTCGATATGCCCCGCGGGGAGCTGTACGACCGTATCAACCGCCGTGTTGACCGGATGCTTGCCGACGGACTCGAAGCCGAAGCGCGCGCCGTGTACCCCTACCGCAGTCTCAATGCCCTGCAAACCGTCGGTTACCGCGAGTTTTTCGACTATTTCGACGGGCGTATTTCGTACGACGAAGCCGTCGAACTCATCAAGCGCAATTCGCGCCGCTATGCCAAGCGCCAGCTGACGTGGTTTCGCCGCGACGGGGAGATCCGCTGGTTCCGGCCCGACGAAACCGACGCGATTATAAGTTACATAGATTTTGGTAAATCGTAAAAAAATCGTACTTTTGCCGACGTCTTTCGCCGAAAGACAGTGGCTCGGATGGTGGAATAGGTAGACACGCCGGACTTAAAATCCTGTGACCAGCAATGGTCGTGCGGGTTCGATTCCCGCTCCGAGTACGCAAAACTCCGGTCAATCGACTGATTGACCGGAGTTTTTTTCTGCCGCGAAGGTGGCTGCACTTCCGGGGCGGACCCGCAAGGTTCGGTATTTGTAGGTAAACGAGAATGCAGAAAAGAGTAAATATCTTGTTTGCAAGTATTTAATTCCCTGTTCTGCATCTGTTCCGAGCAATAAAATTGCAGAATCGGGC
>OGDA01001172.1_pt1 | contig 9793 bp, 8 predicted proteins | sample 1570281 | NCBI WGS metagenome assembly OGDA01 (sample SAMEA2582184, study PRJEB24529) | metagenome
CCCGGCATGTGGCAAAGAACCTGGTTGCAGCTGGAATTGCCCATCGATGTGAAATTCAGATTGCGTATGCTATTGGAGTTGCACATCCTGTTTCCGTTTCAGTAAATACCTTTGGAACGGGAGTAATTTCGGATGAGAAGATTTTGGAACTGATAGACACCCACTTTGATCTGCGTCCATCTTCCATCATCAATGGATTAGGTCTGAGAAAACCTATTTACAAGCAAACGGCTGCCTACGGTCACTTTGGACGGAAAGATTTGCAGGTACCTTGGGAATGGACAGATAAAGTGACAGTGCTTCGCAACGCATTAGCAGCAAAAACAGAGGATTGAAAGGAGAAATGATTTATGTATTATTCCAGCGGTAACTATGAAGCGTTCGCCCGTCCCAAGAAGCCCGAAGGTGTGGACAACAAGTCCGCCTATATCGTCGGCAGCGGCCTCGCCGCGCTGACTGCCGCCTGCTACCTCGTGCGTGACGGCCAGATGAAGGGTGAGCACGTGCACGTGCTCGAAAAGGGTGATCTGCCCGGCGGCGCGTGCGACGGCTACAAGTTCGAAAACCTCGGCTACGTGATGCGCGGCGGCCGCGAGATGGACAACCATTTCGAGGTCATGTGGGACCTGTTCCGCTCCATCCCCTCCATCGAGACCGAGGGTGTGAGCGTGCTCGATGAGTACTACTGGCTCAACAAGGAAGACCCCAACTACTCCCTCTGCCGCGCGACCGTCAACCGCGGTCAGGACGCGCACACCGACGGCAAGTTCGACATCTCCGACAAGGGCGCGATGGAGATCATGAAGCTCTTCTTCACCCCCAACGAGCAGCTACAGGACAAGAAGATCACCGACTTTTTCGATGACGAGGTCCTGAATTCCAACTTCTGGCTCTACTGGCGCACCATGTTCGCCTTTGAGAACTGGCACAGCGCGCTGGAGATGAAGCTCTATCTCAAGCGGTATATCCACCACATCGGCGGTCTGCCCGACTTCACGGCCCTCCGCTTCACCCGGTATAACCAGTACGAGTCCATCATCCTGCCCATGGTCACCTACCTGAAAGACCACGGCGTCCAGTTCTACTACGACACAAAGGTCGTGGACGTCCAGTTCAGCCTCGAGCCGGGCAAAAAGCAGGCGGCGGGCATCACGGTAGACCATAAGGGCGCGGTGGAGACCATCGATTTGACCGAGGACGACCTGCTCTTTATCACCAACGGCGGCTGCGTGGAAAATTCCAGTCTGAGTTCTCAAAATCCCCCTGCATCGTTCCATACGGAAATTAAGCCAAGCGGCGGCTAGGATATGTGGCGGAAGATAGCGGCGCAAGCCCCGCTTTCGGCGTCCTAATAAATTCTGTTCTAATCCGAAGCAGAGCAACTGGATGAGCGGCATCGTCACCGGCAAGGACTCTAACTGGCTGATGAGTTGTACGTTCAACCGCCAGTCCCAGTTCCGCAATCAGCCAAAGGGACAGCTGGTGGGATGGATCTACGGCCTTTTCAGCGACAAGCCCGGCAATTTTGTAAAAAAGAAAAGGTCGGATTGCACCGGTAAGGGGCCGTATATTACCGCAGTATGTAAGACAACGGATTTTCTCAATGCAGTAGATATAATAGTGATATCATCGCATACCAACTCCTTGTCCACTTTCGCGAAAGATATATTTTTTATATCCTCGTAGCACTGTTATCGAAAATATAGAAAAGATGGGTTATTGTGGCAATCCTACCCTTGGTGGTATCATGTATGCCTGCCCTTTCTATGGGAACTTCATGTTTGACCAAAGTTGAGCAATTGAAAAATCATCCTTTATGGAGATGCAATAATGTCATTTGACTATAAAAAAGAGTATAAATAGTTTTATATGCCGCAAAACAAATCATCTATCGTAACGGTTCCGAAATAAACTACATCGCCGTGCGGTGCAAAGGTAATACCAACGATGAAACGGTGAGTATGTATCATCTCTCAGGTTGCTGTGTGGTATTGTATTTACTATCAAAATGAGCTATAATGCGAGCATAAAATTGATAGATATTTTGATTATGTTGCCCCCATGAAGGATTTTGTTGGCAGAACGGCTTTACCGGAATTGACTATGCAAAGGGTAATTTTGAATTTATTTTTTGTCATTTGTTTGCCTGATTTCGTAACAAAGGTGGATTTTGATTGGGCGATTGAAGAAAAAGCCAAGAAGAAAAAACAAGATTTTACAAAGATTAAGTTTTTTACCTATAATAAGGGTGAGTGTATGCACCTCGGTTCTTATGATGATGAATCCGAAACCATTTCCGCTATGATTGAATATGCCGAGAAACAGGATTAAACTATTGACATTACGGATACTCTATCACCAAGAGATTTATTTGTGCAATCCTCGCAAGATGGCAACCAGGAACCTAAAAACCGTGGTGTGCTATCCGATAAAAAGAGTTTAATAACTTCCAATTCGGTGAGGCAAACAAGTCGGGATTTGAGGGGAATAGGCATATGCTGATGAAATATCGTATAACGCAATGAAGGAGAAAGAATTATGTGTACAGCAGCAACTTATAAAACCAGAGATTTCTATTTTGGACGGACACTTGATTATGAAATTTCCTATGGTGAGACTGTTACAGTCACACCAAGAAATTTCAAGTTGATGTTTCGAAGTATGGGAACAATGGATCATCATTTTGCTTTTATGGGAATGGCTCATATAACAGAGAATTATCCACTGTATTATGATGCTGTAAACGAAAAGGGTCTGTGTATTGCCGGGCTAAATTTTGTGGGAAATGCTCATTACCGTGAAAAAGAAAAAGGTAAGGACAACATTGCCCAATGGGAATTTATTCCTTGGATCATGGGTCAGTGTGCAACTGTGAATGACGCGAGAGAACTGCTTGACAGGATCAACTTCTTGGCCGAACCGTTTAGTCCACATTTTCCTATGGCACAGCTCCATTGGATCATTTCGGATAAAAACAGCTCCATTACGGTAGAAAGTGTGAAGGACGGTATATTTGTTTATGATAATCCCGTAGGTGTTCTCACAAATAATCCGCCTTTTCCGTTTCAAATGTTCAATTTGAACAACTATATGAGATTGTCCATCGACACCCCTAAAAATTGCTTTTCCGAACAGATTAGGCTAAATGCATACAGTAGGGGCATGGGCGCTATCGGGCTCCCCGGAGACTTATCATCTATGTCAAGATTTGTACGTGTGGCTTTTACAAAAATGAATTCACTGTCCGAGAATGACGAAAAATCAAGCGTAAGCCAATTTTTCCATATATTAGGCTCCGTTGAGCAGCAAAGAGGATGTTGCCGTTTGGCGGACGGGAAATATGAAATTTCCATTTACACTTCTTGCTGTAATGCTGACAGGGGTATTTACTACTATAAGACTTATGATAATTACAGTATTGTTGGTGTAGATATGAATCGGGAGGATCTTAACGGTGAAGCACTCATCAGTTATAAACTAATGACGGACAAAGCGTTGGAAATTCAAAATTGACAGATTCCAGTTTGTTGGGAAAAGAGCAAAGCCAGTCAACGGTCAAGCTGAACGGCGCATTGGCATTGACGTTACGAGCCTGATGTTTTCGTTGCAGCTGTTCCCAGTATTCCAGTACCTTTGCTTTTGTAATTTCCTCGCCTTACAATAATTGAAGAAAGCCAAGCCCACAAACAAGCGGTAGGCAAAAGTTAATCGCCACTTTCTTTTCAATCCTTCGTTCTGATTTGATTCCATAAAATCAGAACATGAGAATCAGCAATTATCTGAGAATCATGCGACTCAGACAGATACGGGCGGAAGGAACATTTGCTATTCTAAAACAAGAACACAAACTGAATAAGATACACAAAAGGGGTCTCCAAAAATCGCTGGAAGAATGCCTCCTATTGGCAACAGCATTAAACCTTAAAAGACTGATAAAAACGGTATAAGTAACCTGGATTGTCAGTCTTTCTATTTTGTTCCGTGAGAAGAAGGTATGCAAAAATACTTCGTGAAATGAATTTCTATTGCCCAGGCAATTTTAAAAGATGAACTCATTGTCATTTTAAATGAAGATACTTCCAGTGTTGACCCTATAGAATTAAGATAATTATAAAAAATAGAGAGAGGGCAACAATAATCCAATAGTATCGCCGCCCTCTCCTTTTGTTTTATTAAATCTTTCCTCCACATTGTTGATTCATGTTCTTTAGCAAATCTGATTTCTCCGCAATCTGCTTAAGACATTTCATTTCCTTGTTTGATAGCCTACTATGCCCCTATTTAGCCTGTCTTTAGCTCTAATAAAATGTTTCTTCACATAGGACGATTATCTGAAAACTTCGAACACTTAGAATACCGCTATATACCAAACGATACAGCCAGCCGTCTAATCAATTTATGATTGAACAGCTGGCTGATACAATATTATTTATAGAGACACGGAGCTACTTCCGCTGAATCCATATTGGCGCTGTCATACCACAGTGCGCCAGTATCAACATCCTCTACCGGTTCTCCTTTGGCTGCCTTGGCTGCCAGGGTAACCGCCTGATATCCAATCTGTACCGGATTCTGCGTGATGGAACCTGCTAAGACACCACTCTTGATAGCATCAAGCTGAATGGCGCCTGAGTCGAATCCAACGCCGATTACCTTATCTTTACCCAGTACCTGAAGACTTTCATTGGCCGTCACCAGGTTCTTGGCTGTAAATTCGTTGGACGCATAAATGGCAATCAGATCATTTTTATTCAGCAGGGTATTGGCCACAGTCACACAAGCCGCGTCATCCACAGTTGCCGGAATGCCTACATCGATAATCACCTTTGCTCCGTCAACTGCCTTATTATACTTATCATGGCCTACTACCATGCATTTATCTTCGCCAACCAAGGTACGCATTCTGTCTATGAAACCGCCTGTCCGTTCTCCTATAGACTGGGATGTCGCATCTTGGGAGACAACGCCGATTCTGACCTCTTCTGTCGGAGCTGTGACCTTATCCTTAATCATTTCATACAATTTCTCCGCGGCCAGGCCACCTGCCGCATAGTTATCCGTAGCTGCATTAGCTACAATGGCGCCTGCCGGGGCATCCGGAACCCCAGAGTCAAACCCTACAATCGGAATATTTGCTGCCTGAGCATTGGAAATTGCATCCAGGGCCGCCTGTGTATCCAAAGCCGCCAGGCAGATGGCGCTTGGAGCCTTGTTGACCGCATTATTTAACTGCTCAATCTGCTCAGCGACTGCACTCTCACTGGCTGGCCCTACAAAATTGGTGGACTTAAGCCCCAAATCCTCTGCAGCCTGCTCTGATCCCATCTTTACCGCTTTCCAAAAATCATGCTGGAAGCCTTTTGCCACAATCTCAACCGTGACATCGCTGTAGTCCACAGCAGCATCTGCCTTGGCTGTCTCCGTATCCCCTGCTGTTGTGTCTTTTACCACGGTCGCCGGAGCGGCCGCTGCTGCTGCTGTGGTGGCAGGCGCGCTGGCTCCGCTGGAGCAGCCCATTACCATTGTGGAAACCATTGCTGCGCAGATGACTGTACTTAATAATCTTATCTTCATAAATAAACCTCCCTTTATTATCCCGCTTTGCGGGTTATTAGTGCGTATCAATTCTTCCCCTGTTTCCTTCTATTCAAAACATCTACAAATACGGCTATGATCAACACAAATCCGGTAATCAGCAGCTGATAATGTGGCTGTACTCCCACAAAGGGAAGGCCTGTCTTCAAAACGGACATAATAAAAACACCGATTAAAGTCCCCGATATGGAACCCACGCCACCTGCCAGGGATGTTCCGCCGATTACAACTCCGGCGATTGCATCCAGTTCAAATCCATTTCCGGTTCCAGGCATGAGTGTGGAGTATACAGCTGCATAAGACACACCTGCCAGCCCGGCAAACAGACCGCTTATGACATAAGCCAAAGTCTCCCACTTTACCACATTTACACCGGAAAGCCGGGTCGCCTCCTTATTACTCCCAAGAGACAGTATATAGCGTCCCGGACGCGCCTTGTTGAGAAGGATTGCCATCAGGATTGCAAGTATAATCAGCAGTATGAATCCCGTGGGGATACCTGCCTGCGGAAGCCCTGCCCCTTTTAATTTAAAAATACCTCTGAATGAGCCGCCCGGCGCCGAAGCCTGCGGAAAGGTCACGGTTGCCGTATTTGTCACAATCGAACCCAGGCCTCTGGTAATCATCATGGTTCCCAGTGTGGCAATAAAGGCCGGAAGCCTCATGACAGATACCATAAGTCCATTGGCAAGTCCGAACAGGCCTCCCATCAATATGGCCAGGATAACGCACAGCGGCATAGGCAGTCCCAGTTTTGTATACAGCGTTCCTGAAATCAAGGAACAGCAGATACAGACCGTACCAATGGATAAGTCGATTCCTCCGGTGATAATTACAAATGTTACACCTATGGCCATAAAACCAATATAATAGGACGAATCAAAAATGCTGACCAGTGTACTGTATTTTGCAAAATTGTCCCCAAAAATCCAGAAGAACATGAATAATACAATCAGCGCAATGACTGCCACCAATTTCTGAGTACCGATGGCTTTGAACAATCCATTCGGCTCCTTTTTTACCTGATTCCCATTATTTGACATGTCTTTAACCTCCCATTTAATCTCTCAGTGTAGCGGCATGCATGATTTTTTCCTGGGTAGCTTCTTCTATGCTGATTTCTCCTGTTTTACGGCCCTCACACATAATCAGGATACGGTCGCTCATTCGCAGCACTTCCGTCAGTTCAGAGGATATCATGATAATGGACTTCCCCTGCTTTACAAGATTATTCATCAATGTATAAATCTCGCTTTTTGCTCCTACATCGATTCCCCTTGTGGGTTCGTCAAATATCAGGATGTCGCAGTTCCTGGTAAGCCATTTTGCAATGACCACTTTCTGTTGGTTACCTCCCGACAGGTTGCGCACCTGCTGTTCCACGGATGGTGTCTTGGTCTTTAATGCCTCCACATATTGTTCCGCGGTTTCTTTTTCCGCTTTCTTATCAATAAACAGGCCTTTGCAGAATGCTTTCAGGGAAGCCATTGTCGTATTCTCGGCTACCGTTTTCTCAATGATCACACCATAGCGCTTGCGGTCCTCCGACAGATATCCAATCCCGGCGTCAACCGCGTCCTGTGGGTTCTTGATATCCACCCGTTTTCCATTCACATAAATATCACCGCTGTCTCTCCTGTCAGCACCAAAGATAGCCCTGGCTGTCTCCGTCCTTCCGGCTCCCATGAGTCCTGAAAAACCCAGGATTTCTCCTTTGCGAAGTTCAAAGCTTACATCTTTTACTGTTTTCCCAACATTCAGGTGTTCAACCTTCAGCACCACCGGGGCAGACGGCTTTACATTGCTGAAACTCTTAGGCTCCTCATACACCGTGCGTCCCACCATCATCTGGATGATGTCGTCTTTCGTGGAATCCCTGGTTATGAGCGTACCCACATATTCCCCGTCCCTCATGACCGTTACCCTGTCAGTAATCTGGTTAATCTCATCCATGCGGTGGGAAATGTATATAATCCCGATATCCTTGGCCCTTAGGTCACGGATGATTTTAAACAGCTCGCTGATTTCTGAATCTGTCAGCGCGGCAGTCGGTTCATCAAATACGATTATCTTGGCATCTGTAGAGATTGCCTTTGCTATCTCACACATCTGCTGGCGCCCCACCGTCAGCCTCCCCATTGTTTCCCTTGGGTCAATCCTGATATTCAGTAATCCGAACAGCTTTTCTGCCTCTTCCACCATCCTGCGGTCATTAATCAGCTTTCCGTTCATTTTTTCTTTGCCGATAAAGATATTCTGGGCCACCGTTAAGTGGTTCATCATGTTCAATTCCTGATGCACGATCACAATGCCGGCGTCCTGCGCTTCCCTGGGACTTTTAAATTCCACCTGGCGCCCCTCATACACAATGGTACCGCTGTCCTTGCTGTAGATTCCTGTCAATATCTTCATGAGGGTGGATTTTCCGGCGCCATTCTCACCCATCAGTGCATGGACCTCGCCCTTTTTAAGTTCCAGACAGGCATTTTTTAACGCATGTACTCCGACAAAGGACTTATCAATGTCTTTCATGGTCAGAATTACTTCTCCCACATCATCACCTTCCATTTCTTTATGAATTGCACTGGGTTGGCGGAACCCATTTACAGGCCCTGGTCGGTAACTACCCCTTTTTGCAGCATGATATTGGCATAAAGCGCTTTCTCGCTGGTGGCGATAATTGCATAAGCTTTCTTTGCCTCCTCGTAGAACGCGAACCGCTCTATATGGCCAATGGCACTTCTGCCCCTGCTGTCACACGCTTCCACCAATGTCATGTATTGATCCCAGATGGGTGTTTCAACCGTATCCCCGTCCGTTACCGACATCAGGCAGACAGGGTGTTCTACGTAGGTGTCCAGTGGAAAAAGCGAGAGGATTGCTTCCAGTATCTCCGGCACGCCGTGGCCTTCCATATGTATGACATGGGCATCCCTGCCCATGGACTCTGCCGGGAAATTCCCATCGGCAATCACAATCCGGTCGCTGTGACCCATTTCACATAATATCTTTAACAGTTCAGGAGATAATATATGGGGTATTCCTCTTAGCATCTGTTTTCCTCCTGTTTACTGTATTTTTTATAACCGGGGTGCCTGCCGGTTACTCCATATCCTTTCCTCATTGAGATAAGGCGGTCAATATTTTCCCTGGATATTTCCTGTGCACCTCCCAGCATTCTGGCGTTAAGGCTGATTTTTGCAAAGAGTTCCAGTGTTTCCATGCGGTAATAAGCGGTAATCACATCAGCCCCCACGGTCAAAGCCCCATGATTCTGAAGGAGCATTGCGTCATGTTCCCCCAGATAAGGCGCTATGTTATCCGGTACTTCGTAAGTGGAGGGGGTTCCGTAAGGCGTTACCGGAATCGAACCCAGAGCAATTACCGTCTCAATCATAGAGTACTCGTCCAACGGCACATTGGCTACCGCGTATCCGGTGGCCACAGGCGGGTGGGCGTGAAGCACGGAATTTACATCCTCACGCTCTTTATAGCAGCGGAGATGCATCTTAATCTCTGAAGAGGGCCTGTATCCGGGAAGGCCTTCCAACACCTCGCCTTTCCCATTGATACGAACCAGCTTTTCCGGTGTGATGAAGCTTTTGCTCATTCCGGTGGGAGTGGCAAGAAATGTTCCGTCATCCAGCCTGGCGGACACGTTGCCGTCATTGGCTGCCACCCAGCCAAGCTGCCACATCTTATGGCACACATCGCAAATCTGTTCCCTTAGTTCCATATAGCTTAATTCCATAATACCTCCTATTTTCCAGGTTGCCCCGGTCTTTGGTCATTCCAGCATTTTTTTATATTGTCCGTATACCTGCTCCCATTGATCTGTATCTTTCGGCTCATAGATACTTACCTTGGCTGAAGCCCCTACGACACTTCTCACCTGATCCAGATCCCTGCCGCAAGCAGCTGCATAGCCGCGTTACCCAGTACGGTAGCCTCCACCGGTCCGGCAATTACCGGACAATGACACGCATTGGCCGTCATCTGGCAGAGAAGTCCGCTCTGTGTTCCGCCACCCACCATATGGATAGCCGGGTACTCTCTTCCGGTACACATCTTAATTTCTTCCAATGTCATGCGGTACTTAAGTGCCAAGCTCTCATCAATGCATCTCACAAGCTCCGCCTCATTTTCTGGTATCTTTTGCCCGCTTTTACGACAGTAACTCCGAATTCTGTCAGGAATA
>OGDA01001173.1_pt1 | contig 9791 bp, 9 predicted proteins | sample 1570281 | NCBI WGS metagenome assembly OGDA01 (sample SAMEA2582184, study PRJEB24529) | metagenome
TTAAGCAGCAAGAGCGTAATTAGTTTCGCCAGATAAAATTTTGATAACTGAGATTAAAGTGCAAATCACCGACGCACTGCATGCTTACCCACCATTTCTGCCCGCTGTCAAAACCAGTCAACCCCTTTTGAAATGAGGAAGTGGTAACCACTTATGTAGGTGCAAAGATAGATAATATTCGTCATATAGAAAGAAAAAGAGGGTGGATTTTAGATATTTTATTCATTCCGGAAAGAAACACAAGAGATTATACTAACTTTGTATTTTCAAAATGTAACAAAGACAACCAACAAAATCTTAAAACAACATCTATTCATTATGGTCAAGAAAATCATTAGTATCTGTGCTGCCGGTATGATTGTAGCCAGTTGCTCCCCCAAAAAGACAACAGCTCAGCCGACAGATCCGTCAACCACTGACAGTGAATTAACAATGCTGGTCGGAACTTACACTTCCGGCAACAGCAAAGGCATCTACACTTTCCGATTCAACGAAGAAACCGGAGAATCGCTCCCACTGAGTGATGCGGAAGTAGCAAACCCTTCATACCTCATTCCATCAGCGGACGGAAAGTTTGTCTACTCCGTCAATGAATTTAGCAAAGACCAGGCCGCAGTCAGCGCCTTTGCCTTCGACAAAGAAAAAGGAACTCTACACTTATTGAATACACAAAAAACAATGGGAGCCGATCCGTGCTATCTGACCACCAACGGAAAGAACATCGTCACAGCCAATTATAGCGGTGGAAGTATTACCGTCTTTCCTATCGGACAAGACGGAGCATTGCTACCCGCCTCAGACGTAATCGAATTTAAAGGTTCCGGTCCGGACAAAGAACGGCAGACGATGCCTCACCTACACTGTGTACGTATTACCCCCGACGGTAAATACTTACTGGCAGACGACTTAGGTACCGATCAGATACATAAATTCAATATCAACCCTAATGCCAATGCCGATAACAAAGAGAAATTCCTCACAAAAGGTACCCCGGAAGCTTTTAAAGTTGCTCCCGGTTCCGGCCCCCGGCATCTGATATTCAATTCAGACGGTAAGTTTGCCTACCTTATTAATGAAATCGGAGGGACGGTAATCGCTTTTCGATATGCTGACGGAATGTTGGACGAAATTCAAACTGTTGCGGCTGACACTGTAAACGCACAGGGAAGCGGTGACATCCACCTTAGCCCGGACGGAAAATATCTCTATGCCAGCAACCGCTTGAAAGCAGACGGAGTGGCTATCTTTAAAGTTGATGAGACCAACGGTACCCTAACCAAGGTAGGTTATCAGTTAACGGGAATCCATCCACGCAACTTTATCATCACTCCCAACGGCAAATACTTATTGGTAGCTTGCCGCGACACCAATGTCATTCAAATATTTGAAAGAGATCAGGCTACCGGATTATTAACTGATATCAAGAAAGATATAAAAGTAGATAAACCTGTTTGCCTGAAATTTGTAGACTGATAGAAAAAGAAGGTAAAGGAGAAACAAACAGTTTTACCCTAGAATAACCGAAAGGAAGACGTTTTTTTATTATTTTTGCATCACTTTATTAACCCTAAGAGATTTCACAAATATGAAAAGACACGTCTTCCTTTTGGTAACCTTGTTTACCATGAGCACTGTTGCAGCTCAACAACAACCAATTATTTCCCCCAAAGACTCTATCCCCTCTGTGATCGAACGCATCACCGGAAAAGAGAACAAAGGATTTTCCGCTCACATGAATCTCCAATTATATACTTCATGTGCTGCCTCTTTTACTGAAAATGAGTTAGATGAAGTTGCTTTCAAGTTAAACCGGTTTAAGCTGGAAATCATAGGAAATATCAACCGGAAGTTCTCTTACCATTTCCGGCAATCTTTTAATAAATACAGCAACCCCTTTGCTCTGGATAATCTGTCCTCTTCCGTAGAGTACGCTTATCTGACCTATCACCTTTCCGATCGTTTTTCCATCACGGCCGGAAAGCAATTTCTTATGCTGGGAGGCTATGAGTACTACGTCAATCCGATTAAAGTACGTGAATTCAGCGAGTTTAATAATTATGTAAACTGCTTTCTGGCGGGAGTATCTGCCACTTGGAATGTGACTCCGACTCAAGAACTCAATTTTCAGATAGTCAACAACCGTAACGGTGGAGACGCAGACACTTACCTTCACGGCCTGCCGACAGATGTCGAAGCTACCAAAGTACCTCTGATATCGACCATTAACTGGAACAGTTATTATCTGGACAAAGCCATTCAGTTGAGATACGCCGCTTCATGGGGACAGCAGGCCAAAGGAAGAAATATAATGTATCTTACCGCAGGCAATGTTTACGAAAAAGGTCCATGGATCGCTTATATGGATTTCATGTACTCCCGACAAGGAATCGATAATAAAGGCATTATCAGCGCCTTACCTCGCACAGACTTGGAAAACCCGCAGACAGCCCAACATACCGAGTATTTCACCACGATTGCCAATGTAGACTACCGCTTCCACCCTAATTGGAATGCTTACCTGAAAGGTATTTACGAATCCGGAAAAATTTATAAAGCTAACGGTATCTTTGAAAAAGGTACCTATCGCCGGACATGGTGCGGACAAGTTTGTGTGGAATACTATCCAATGAGGAACAGCGAACTATTGATCTTCTTGCACTATCAATACAAACGAAATAAACTATTGAAACCCGCCCGCAATTTAGATGCTATAGACCCGAATACGCAGCGGATCTCGCTAGGGCTGGTATATTCCATACCGGTTTTTTAATCCCGGGCAGCTCATATAGGAAAGGCGAAAGAGTTTTATATTTAGGAAGGACTTTTTCGCTTTTCAAAGCTTTAACAACAATTCCCTTACCTTTCTTCGTACATTGCAAATAATCAGTACGCAAGGTTCCCTTCTTCATATCAAAAATAAGACCGGGATTAAAGTGTTGTCCGTTAATCCGCGTCTCAAAATGCAGATGCTCGGTAGTAGCCCGTCCGGTACGTCCGGTCAAGCCAATAGCCATTCCGGCTTTCACCACATCCCCACTCTTTACCAGATTCTTCACATTATGACTGTATACCGTCTCCAGCCCATTGGGATGTCGTATCACAATCACATTGCCATACGCACCATAAGGTTTAGCCATACGTACCACCCCGTCAAAAGCTGCACGAATCGTATCGCGGGCACAAGTTTTTATGTCGTCACCGCTATGGCCTCCACGTGTTCCATAGCCCGAAATGACTTTGCCTCCCGGCAAAGGGAAAGAGTAATTCCGTGACAGGGACTTCAGATCCAGCATGACACAATTCTCCTTGGAAAAAAGTCCCGGTGTAGCCACCCGGACATGATTGACCTCCATATCCGAAAATTTGTTCTGTGCCCTGCCCGATATGTTGGCACACAAAAAGCATACAGATAAAATCAGTAAAGTGAATATGTTTTTCATGGGGATATTCGTTATTCAAAGTAAGTAATTGTTCCTCCGTCCGAGTCAGCGTATTTTTTCAATAAAGTTTGTATCATTTCGGCAGCTTCCTGCAGTCCTTCTTTACCATTATAGCCATTAACGATAGCCAATATATGTGTTGTTTCCAGCCCCATCTTTGTCCGTTCGTTATCACTGGTCGGAGTCCCTATTCCCCCCACAGCATCCCGGTACACCGGCAGCCCCTCGATATTCAGCACACCACGCCCGATCCCTTCGAAAGGCTCATTGATCTTACCGATCCCCAGTTCCAAGCCAGTGCCCGCTATCTTATCGGCATCAAAACCACCTATCGAATGTCCGGTCCGGAGAGAAACCAGATTAATCAAATCGACCAAAGTATCAATCTGATACAAAGCAATCCCCCGCATCAATCTGCGACGTAACGCTTCGGCCGACGGCCGATATCTCCCGGGATCTTTCCCGCAGCGTTTGTAGGCTTCACGTGTGGCAGCTATCACAGGTTGTTTCTTAATATCTTCCAACCGGGTTGTTGCAGTGAGCATTTCTGTAAAAGATTGAATCTCCTCCCAAAGCCCTTCACAATAAGAAGTGTTTTTCACTTCAGCATATATAGCAGCCCCTGCAAAAACAGGACATGCTTCTTTTAACTCTTTCGATACAATAATGGTATACATAATAAATCAAAATTTTATCTATCAGCTATTTATCATAATGCCCGACAAAATACGTCCGGACTTTATGCCCAATCTTCGCGCTGAAAAGAAATCCTCATGCCGGATGTAAGTACAAATATCCGCTATTTCAATTTGTACTCCCGGTACTCCAAAATCCAAAAGCTGTTGCCGGTTGGCTTCCCATAAGTCAATATGGTACTTATGTGTAACCGAATGCCTGAAAGAGATACGCGACATATCAAAACCATTCAAACGAAAAGCTTCATAAACTTCATCCCCCACCTCGAATGATTGCAGAGAGATACCCGGACCGATACATGCGATTACATCTTGTCCTTCCGTTCCAAAAACAGCCCGCATCTTCTCAAGCGTATGTCCAACAATATACTCCACTGTCCCCCTCCACCCGGCATGCACAGCCGCTACAGCATGATGTACTCTATCATACAACAATACCGGAATACAGTCTGCCGTGGAAATACAAATGCAGCATCCCGGCTCAGTGGTAATCAACGCATCAATCCCGTTTAGCATTTCCTGTTGCTGCTGCCCAGAAGCTCCAAGAAATTTTTCATCGACCGGAAGTATTTTCGTTCCGTGTGTCTGAAAAGGAATAATCAAATGCCTAGGAGCTTGCGATAGTGATTGAAACAACAACGTCTGATTCTTCTCTACCCTTTCAAGTTCATCTCCCGAAAAAGGTGAACAATTAAAAGAAGCATCCGCCCCCTCACTATAACCGCCGTGACGGGTCGTTACAAAATGAGAAATGTTGGGGTATGCGCCCAACAGCCCATACCCCAACATTTTTCTATCGTCAGTGAGTGAAATCATTTATCTTCCCAATCCTCTTCTTCGTATTCGTAATCCAAATCGTCCTCTTCACCATCATCCTCATATTCATAGTCGAGTTCTTCATCCTCACCCATATCTTTGAGTTCCTGCTGCAATCGGCTGACATCCTTCGGACGATGCACAATAGCTTCTATTTTATTGCTTTCCTTATTCAACTCCGTCCATAAAATGTCCTTCAGCACCGAGATGCCCAAACCGGATACAGATGAAATGAATACATGAGGAATTCCCTCCGGCAATGTCGGTTCTATTTCATCCATCAGCTCCTGATCCAGCATATCACTCTTAGTGATGGCAAGTACCCGTTGTTTATCCAGCATTTCAGGATTAAATGTTTTCAGTTCGTTTAGCAGCACTTCATAATCTTTACGGATATCATCGCTATCCGCCGGTATCATGAAAAGTAACAAAGAGTTGCGCTCAATATGACGCAAGAAACGCAATCCCAATCCCTTACCTTCACTGGCACCTTCGATAATTCCCGGAATATCAGCCATCACAAACGACTGTCCGTCACGATAAGATACAATACCCAGGTTAGGCTCCAATGTTGTAAACGGATAATCGGCAATCTTTGGTTTTGCAGCAGAAATAGCAGATAACAAGGTGGACTTACCTGCATTGGGGAAACCTACCAGACCTACATCAGCCAGCAATTTCAATTCAAGGATTACAGTCATCTCCTGCATCGGTTCGCCCGGCTGGGCAAAACGGGGAGCCTGACGGGTAGCCGTCTTGAAGTGCCAGTTTCCCAATCCCCCACGTCCGCCTTTTAAGAGAATGACCTCTTGTCCGTGTTCTGTTACATCACATACATATTCACCTGTTTCGGCATTGTAAACCACCGTACCACAGGGAACTTCAATAATCTTATCCGCTCCGTCTTTACCGAAACTACGGTTCTTGCTGCCCGACTCCCCATGACCAGCCATTGCATGACGATCATATCTCAAGTGAAGCAATGTCCAGTAATTCCGGTTACCACGCAGGATAACATGGCCTCCTCTTCCTCGCCTCATGTGCGTAGAGCCTCTTCCGCCTTTACCCGAGCGGCAGTATATCTTTACGTAATCAACAAAATTCGATTCAGCCATAACCAATTATTTTTTCGATGTAATCATGTGCCAATATGTCCATTGGCTATAAACAGCGCATGGAGCATATCAGCACACATATTTTATAATTATAATGTATCTACCGCTTTACAAATATCTTCGAAGATACCTTCCATGGTTCCAAGACCATTGATATGCTGGTATTTGCCTTCGCCTTTATAATATTCTTTCAACGGTGAAGTCTGTGTATTATATACAACCAAACGTTTTTTGATGGTCTCTTCATTATCATCTGCACGGCCCGATTCCTTACCACGTTTAATCAGACGAGTCATCAGTTCTTCTTCCGGAACATCCAGATCCAACATCACAGAGATGTCCTGTCCACGTTCTTTCAACATCACTTTCAACGCCTCAGCCTGCGGAATAGTTCTTGGGAAACCGTCAAAAATAACCCCTTTGCTATCTTTGAAACTATCAAACACACTTGCCAGAATGTCTACCATCAATTCATCCGGAATCAACTGTCCCTGATCAATGTAGCCTTTAGCTGTTTTACCCAGTTCTGTGCCGTTTTTAATTTCTGCACGCAATACATCTCCTGTTGAAATGTGATTAATTCCGTATTTCTCAACAATACGTTCGCTTTGTGTTCCCTTTCCTGAACCGGGAGCACCGAAAATTACAATGTTCAGCATCTTGTTAATTTATAATTCTACATTTTACCATTACTGGTATACCTATTATTTTATGTTAGTCTACAACTGTATAAATATCCAGATAGTTACGGCCGAAACCATCATAATCGAGACCATATCCTACAATGAAATCATTGGGAATATTCATTGCCACATATTCAATATTCAAGTCCACCTTCAGTTTATCCGGTTTCACCAGCAACGAAGCAATATGAATTTCTTTTGGCCCGCGTGTTCCCAATGTTTCCAGCAGACGCTGCATAGTCAGTCCCGTATCCACAATATCTTCTACAATAACGATCGTACGTCCCGCTATGTCTTCATTAATACCGATCACTTCTTTAATGGAACCGGTAGATGATACTCCCTGATAAGAAGCCAGCTTCACAAAAGAGATCTCGCAAGGGATCGTAATGTGTTTCAGCAAGTCGGCAGTAAACATAAACGAGCCATTCAACACACTGAGGAACAACGGGTTCTTACCTGCCAAATCACGATTAATTTCGTTCGCCACGCGAATCACTTCTTTCTGAATCTCTTGTTCCCTGATAGAAACAGTGAATAGTTTATCTTTTATCTGAATGGTATCCATAACCGGTTATTTTAAAAAAGTTGGTTGCAAAAATACGATTTTTATTCCACTCCTTACACCATCTCCTGCAAATTCTTTAAGAGAAGTCACAGAATCCCTCCGATATGCAAGGTGTGAAAAGCCATTCGGAAGTTAAACTAATAATTTTAATGGAATTAGTACCAACCGGCATCCGTCTTTTACCTATTTTTAGGTATTTCACACTCTTTAAGGACCCTCTATCTTTGCTGTCTCAAAAACAAAGATTATGATGAAAGTAAAATTAGCATTACTACTTACTCTTATAGGAACACTTCCTTTAGCAGCACAGAATGTACGGCAAGAACAGGACACAGTCTCTTATATGAACGATGATCCTTTCAATCTTGAACAAATTGTGGTTACGGCAACCCGAACAGAAAAGAAGATTAAGAACACACCGGTCATCACTCAGATAATCACCTCTAAGCAAATAGAAGAAAGAGGAACCGGTAACATTCAGGACCTTCTGACTCAAGAGGTTCCCGGACTTAACTTTCAGGAGGTTGGCTATGGAACCAGCATCGATATACAGGGATTAGGTTCCAAACACATCCTTTTCCTGATAGACGGCGAACGTATAGCGGGCGAAAACGGTGGCAACATCGACTATTCGCGAATCAATCTTTATAATATCGACCATATCGAAATAGTCAAAGGAGCTTCTTCGGCCCTCTATGGTTCTCAAGCGATGGGCGGAGTTATCAACATCATTACGCGTAAAGCCAAAAAGAAATTCGAGGCTTCCGCAGGCATACGCTATGCAGGAAGAAACCAGCAAAACTATAAAGATACTCCCAAAGATCATTCGCAATACAAATATCGGATTCATCTGGATAAACCCAATCTGAACACCAATCTGTCTCTTGGATTGAACCTGGGCAAGTTCACCATGAACACCGACGTACTTTACAAAAGTTTCGATGGATACCAATTATTCGATAAAAAATCTCTCGTGAAATATTTTCCGGCCTATAACACCACAATTACCGAAGAACTCAGTAAAACCCCGACCAGTATATCGGGATACGAAGACGTACAAGTAGCCCATAAAATGGACTATCGTTTCAGCAAACGGCTCAAAGTCCAGTTAAAGGGAAGCTATTATATGCTGAACAAATATGATTTTCAAGCAGATAATATATTCGAGAAATCAGAGGACTATACCTATGGCGGAAGCATAGATTACACGATTTCCGACAAATCCTCTTTGGTAGCCTCTGTTCATACCGATCACTACAACCGATATGATAAATACGAACTGAAGAGCGGTCGTCGTCTCGAATATAAAAACAATATTATCCAGCCCCGTATCGTATATAGCACTACGGCGCTCGATAAACAGACCATTACGGGAGGATTGGAATATTACAGAGAATCATTATTCAGTGATAAATTTGAAACCGGTGTGAAAGAAAACAAAAGCCAATGGTATGCCACCGCTTTCCTCCAGGATGACTGGAGCATCACCAAGCAATTCTCCGTAATAGCGGGACTCCGCTGCGACTATCACGAGAAATACGGCACCAACCTCACTCCCAAAGCTTCCGTGATGTATAAGATCTTTCCATTCACTGTCCGCTTTAACTATGCACGCGGCTACCGTTCACCCAGCATTAAAGAGTTGTACATGAACTGGGACCATCTGGGCATGTTCTGGATATATGGCAACAGTAAACTGAAACCCGAAACCAACAATTATATCTCTCTTTCGGGAGAATATGTGAACAGTTGGATCAATATCAATGCCAACGTTTATAGCAACTGGTTCCGAAACAAAATAGAAGGAATGTGGAGCAATGACCAAACGGAACTCCATTATGTCAATATAGGAAAAAGTCGCCTGGCAGGAGTAGAGACCATGTGCAAAATACAAATAAACAGATATATCAATGTGCATGGAGCATACAATTATCTGTACACAAGCAAAGATGCGGATGGAGTCCGGTTGAGCTCTTCCAGTCCACATTCCGGTAATATTCGTGCTGAATATAACACACGCATCCCACGCTATGCCACCGTTGTCAACCTGTCCGGCAATATTATGGGGAAAAAGAAATTCGATGTGTTGGATGAACTGGAAATAGACGGAAAGAAGGTAGAAGCCTACTATCAGGCTAAAGTAAACCCTTATTGTCTTTGGGATCTGACAGTATCTCAATATATCATGCAGAATCTGAGAATCACAGCAGGAATAACCAATTTGTTCGATTATACTTCAGATCGAGTGACTTTCAATACTTCCACTTCACCGGGAAGAAACTATTTTATCGCATGTAATTATACACTTTAATTAAACTAAAACAATAATGAACAACAAAAACAAATTCAGATTCGCCATTCTATTATTTGGCGTACTTTCAGCGTTTATCACCACCGCTTGCTCAGACAACAATAGTCCCGACGACCCTTCACAAGGAGAAAACACGTTGCCGGTAAAACAAGTAAGCCTGAGT